>Ga0180300_10000764_pt1 | contig 14525 bp, 15 predicted proteins | sample GuaBasSediGuay15_FD_121798 | JGI IMG/M metagenome (GOLD analysis project Ga0180300, IMG submission 121798) | Subseafloor sediment microbial communities from Guaymas Basin, Gulf of California, Mexico - Guay15, Core 4569-2, 21-24 cm | ecosystem: Environmental > Aquatic > Marine > Hydrothermal... | reverse complement strand
GGAGAGGTAGAGAAGCAGATAGGACGCGACCTGAACCTGGCGCTGAAGTTGAGGAATGAGGCCAGATACAAGCCGGGTGCTTTGCTGAGGCGGGAAAATGCTGTGGAGCTGCTGAGCTTGGCGAGGAGGCTACTCGAGTTCATCGAGGAGAAAACGGGATCCGGAGGAAATCCATAGCTCTTCAACGCTGTTGTTCTCTTACTAAAAGATTGTAGGCTCCTGAGGTAACGGAGTCTCCGAATCCTTTCCAGAATCCGCCCGCCCGGGAGATGGCTACGAACCCTTCCGTTCCTGGCTGCTCCAGAGCTCCTTTCCTCTCCTTTCCATAAACTTTAAGAAATGACTTGGCTTAACGATGGATGTCCTTCGTAAGGTTCCCTCCATGCTGAGGAGATCTTCATCTCCTGTGACCAGGAATTCTGCCCTTCCGGACGAAGCACAGCGGAGGAATTTCTCATCCTCCGGGTCCCGGCATCCGAAGGATCCTTCGACCTCACCCACCGTTTCCGAATAGGGCAATACCTCCATCTCCACGATAGCCCTTATTTCATCGTCGTTTAGTTTGAATCTGGGGTAGGCCAGAACCCGTAAGAACTCGCCAAAGGTCTCCTTCGAGAAAAGAAGGATAATCTTCCCTTCCTTCCACAGATCAACCAGTCTGGCAAGTTCCCTTTTGAAAAGTAGGGCGGAAACGAGCACATTCGTGTCGAGCACCACCCTTACTGGCCCCTCGCCCACTTCACGGCCTCTTCCACTTCCTCCTCGCTTATGCCGAGCTTCTTGATCTTCTCCCGCACCCTCTCGAGCACGTTCGCTTCCGTGAGGGTAACAGGGGTAAGAATGATCCTCCCCCCCTCTTCTGTTACCCGAAAGTACTCCACGTCCTTGAACTTCTCAGCTATCGCCTTTGGGATGGTGATCTGATTCTTAGAAGTCCTTTTTGTAAGCATTTCTTACCTCCTTCTAAAAGAATTATAATCCTTTTGATGGACTGCCGCAACTTCCTTAGAGATAAATCCAAAGGCGCCACATGATGAAAAATTGCGGTTCAGAAATTTGACAGGGTGCTTCTTTTCGTCTTACAATTATTGTTGATAAGGTAAGATTTAGAGGAGGTAAGGATGCTTACGAGACTTTCGTCCAAAGGACAGGTGGTTATTCCCAAGGCAGTGAGAGAGGCTTTGGGGCTTCGAGCCGGGACCAGGTTTCATATTCAGGTGGTTAAGGACAAAATCATTTTGGAACCGATTGAGATTTCCCCAGTTAATGCCCTCTATGGTAAATACCCCGATGCCGATTTCTTGAGCGGGCTGGAGGAGGAGCATCGCCGGGAGGTAGAGCGTGAAGATGCGATTCGTCCTTGATGCATGGGCGATTCTGGCCCTCCTTCAGAAGGAAGAACCGGCAGCATCTCGGGTAAAGGAGCTGATGGAAGGGGCAGAGGAAGGGAAGGCTGATCTCTTCATTTCCATCATTAATCTTGGTGAAGTTTACTATCGCATCGGTAAAGTCAAAGGGGAAAGGGAGGCCGAGAACACCCTGGATGAAATTCGTCGTCTGCCCCTGAACATCGTGCCTGCTGCAGAGGAGGCCGTATTCGCCGCTGCCCGTTTTAAGATGCGATATGCCATCTCCTATGCGGATGCCTTTGCTGCTGCCACGGCTGAAGACCTAAATGCTGTCCTGGTGAGCGGAGATCCTGAATTGAAGCAACTGGAGGACCGAATTCGGATTGAAAAATTGAGACGTGAATGAAGAGTAAAATCATCCTTCAAGATGGGGTTCGGGGCGAGTCAGTTTTCTCCCAGCTGCCTGTAAAGTCCTGCGAGTCTCGGGCATTAAAGGTCAAAGAAAGCTGGGGACCTTATTGAAGGGCCAGTTTTTTTAGATCATGAATGACCGATCTTATATCTATATCCTCTAAGCAAATGTAATCTTTACTGCATTTTGGTCTTATTAAACCATTGTAACATGGTCTGTATTGGCATTTATTAGAAAAATAAACGCAAATTTTGTTTTTGGTGCCTTTAGGTATTATGGCAGAGGGATTTACGGCTCCAAAAAAAACAAAAGATCTGGGCGCTAAATGATACGCCAAATGTGCTGGGCCTGAATCATTGCCAATAAAGCAAATAGAATTTTTGATTACATAAGCTGCTTCTGTAATGTTCAACTTTCCCGTTAAATTCATGATCAAATTATTTTTGACTTTACTTTCGATAAGCTTGTTGAACTTGACCTCATCCTTCTGATTTGATCCTATGAGGATTATCGGTATTTGGAATTCGTCGATTATAGTTTTTAATAACTTAACGTATTTGGAAACAGGTAACCTCTTTTCTTTTAATTTGCCATAAGGGCTCACAACTATATACCTTTCCGGCAAAGAGACGGATGGAGAATGGCATTTAATGATGGGAAAACTTGCATCCTCACTTTTTATTCCTAACAACCTCAAGATAGTAAAGGCTCTATCACTATAGTTGTCATTCTTAGGATCATACCTTGATTGGGCTCCCCCTTTCACAAAATTACTTTGGACGAAACAATTTGAAAAATATCCTATAAATAATTTGCTAAAAGGCAAAAAAAGCGAGTGACGTAAACACAGGGTAGGTGAAACGATCAGATCGCTTGCTTTCACTGTTTCTATGGCTTTAAGGTATCCTTCAAATTTGACAAAATTGATCTCTTCAAACAAAGAGGGCAAATGAGTTAACACCTTTACTTTGTGTCCTTTAAATTCTTTTTGTAAGATACGAACAAAAGGAGAAATCATTATCAGATCCCCTATCCCCAATGGGGGCAAAAAAAGGATCGTGATATCACGAAGGTTATCTTTTTCATATTGTCTCTTTTTCATGAGTGCCAAAAGATAAACAAGGGAAGAAAGTACCAACATCACAGTAAGCTTAAGACCGTATTTGATCCAGAATGTAAGAGATTGACCGCGGAAAGAAGTCATTTTTTCCTCAACGTAATTCCCCCTACTGTAAGGCCCTCTGAGATTCCAGCTATATTTGCTTTGCGGATTTCCGCAATCGAGTTTAGTATAGTTTCTTTTAAAAAATCCGGATTTGGAGCCATACCAAACTGATTTAAAAACCTCTTTAATGAGACCTCGGTAAATACTTCTGGCCCACTCCCATTTTTTGCTATGGGCCTTTTCGCTTCGGTAGTAATATCAAATGTAAGAACAAGTATCCCCCCTTTTCGCAAAACCCGCAGCAGCTCCTTTAAGGCAAGAGCTTTATTCTCTAATTTCCCAAAAGCAGAAACACTGTAAGCGGCATCAAATGTTTCTGTATCATATGGCAGATTGTAGAGGGATGCTATCTTGAAATCTATTTTGGCACTGTATTCTGAGAAAAAGGCGGGTCTGTAATCTTTCCCTGAATGAAATGGAACCGAATAGTTCAGGTCACAAGAGGAAACCTTATATCCACAATTTGCCAGATGCACCTGAAGGGCCCCCCTGCCAGCCCCTGCATCAAGGACTTCCTTCTCCTTTGCCGCAAGTATGGATTTCAACACATAAATATACTCCCAGTTTGCAGACCCGCTAATGTAACATCCCGTTCGTTCGTTAAAATTATGATCGTGGTAGCCTTTATACTCAAGGTTTGCAGACCGGTATATCTCCCCCAAGAGGGAGAGATTGGATTTGATAAGATTTGTAGAAAATAATGAAAGATCCACTATCTCAACTCCAAAGGTAATAGGAGGATGTTCAGAAAAATGCCTTTCTAAATTTTCGATCACCAATTCAACTGTGATGGCATCCATACAGCGGGGCGGATCAAAACCCTTGGGACACCGTATACGCCAGTCTGGTTTAGACCACCAGCAACCGTGGCAATCTCCTGCTCGTAGGTTAATATTGTCCTTATAACCGAAAAACTCTATGGGAGTGGGGCCAAAAAGCACTAAGCTTTTTGTCCTAACCGCCTTTGCTAAGGCGACCAATCCTCCCTCCGTATCTAAATGTAAATCAGCCAACTTTATAAAAGCTGCAGCTTCTTTTATCGTGGTTTTCCCCCGCATATCCACTGCCCCCGGAATATGGATCTCCTCTTTTACCCCCAACTGTATCACTTCGTAACCTCTCTTTTTTAGATATTCCACTACCTTTGCCCACCTTTCCACAAACCAATTTTTCGTCTGGTACACTCGCTGTCTCCCGATCCCCGTAATTTTTGTTTCGGGATCTGATCCATGATGGACGGTAATTATTCTCTTTTTGGAGAAGGGCTCAACTTTAGCGAAATCTTTACTCTCCAGAATGATATTCAGATCATCTTCAGAAAACGATAAATTTGAACTTGCTGCCATCAACTCATATTGATTTTTCCCCAAAACTGTGAGTCTGTCGCACTGTAGTGGGAAAATATCAAAATTCATTCCATATTTTTTGAAGAAACCATCTGTTATCCTTTTTTGTTGCGCGAGTTTTTTCTCCTGTTTTAATTTTCTTGAATTGTAAAGAACCCTTACAACATACTGATTTTCAAAAAATATGTCCAAGTGCTTTAGGATCATTTTAATGAACTTCCTCTGCAATGTTCTTGATAGATCTAATTTCTCCGAGAAAGTCTGCACCGACTCGAAGAGCGTGAAAGCTCGAAAAAGTTCAAGTTGGGATCGTGAATTGACGAAGGCGAATATTTTGGCGTTAGGATATTTTCGCAGAACGCCATAGGCTAATGGTATGAGAGAAATGGCATCTCCTATTCCACCGGTTTTTAATATCCCTATTTTTAAAATCTCCTCATTCTCCTCTTTTAAGAGTGAATAAAATCTGTCAAATTCTTTGCCACGTTGTAGGAAAGAAGGAATATTCAACGTTGTTATTTGTTGAAAAAGCTCTTTGAAGATCTTCCGAAGAGTGGCTTTTAGGCCATTATTTTTATAATGTAACCAAATTAATTTAAAAAAAATTAATGGTGACAATTCCCTCTCCTATGGCTTTCGAGTATATTCTCCTTCTTTCATAAGATGTAGCTACATAGTAAAATGACTTCAATCGTGTATCTATTTTTTATATCACAAACTACCCCTCGTGTAGTATATTTATAAGGCACATGAGAATCCTCCTGGTCAGCAATTATTTTTTCCCCAGCAACAATGTAGGAGCAATAAGAGCCACAAGGCTATATGAATATTTAAAAGCAAAAGGACACAGTGTTAGCGTCGTAACTTTTCCATTAAATTATAACAGTGAAGGGAACGATCGATGGGACTTTCGATATTCTGAAAAAGATATAAACCGTGTGCCTTCCTTCTTTCTTTCCCCCACAATTATAAAGACACAGAGAAAATCCGAGGTTAATACCTTTATCTTACTGCTCAAAAAATTGAACATCGCGAAAATAGACGTCCACATCTTCTGGGTAATGAATGTAATAAGGTTCATAATTCAGAAAAAAATGTATAAAAATTTAGATTTTGTTATCACAACATCTCCCCATGATTATAACCATTTCGTGGGATATCTCTTCAAAAAAGTCTTCTCAATAAAGTGGGTTGCCGATTACAGGGATGGCTGGACGCTGCGTCCCGACTTTAACCCCAGCGGCAACAAAGCTAAAGCCGCTTTAGAGCGCACTTTGGAAAGGACTATTTTGAAGAAATGTGATGTGTTAACCGCCGCTTCCCCTTCGCTTTTAAGGGAGACTGTTAACAGGTTTCAAATTACCACAAAAAATCGCTTAACCATTCTGAATGGTTTTGACAGAAAGTATTTTGAACTATCCCTTGAATTGAACGGAACAAATTCAAGAACAGGTAAGTTTGTCATCCTTTATTTTGGCTCCTTTGACAGAAACCGAAGCCCCATACCTTTTTTGAATCTATTGAGGCGTTTTTTAGAAAGAAATACACAATTTGCTGACCTTGTTGAGGTGGAATTTGTGACATATTTTAAAAGAGACGATCCCGATTTTGAAAAGATTTTATTTAATTTCACCCAGAGATTGCCCTTCTCCATAAAATGGACGCCTTTTATGCCTTACGAAAGACTTATCTGCTATGTTAAAGAACGTGCTGATATTTTACTTCTTTGTCTTGGAGATCCCGAGAAAGATCTCTCTAAATATAATGCATGGGTATTGGCTAAGGTCTTCGATTATTTACTTCTTAGGAAACCTATCCTCGGTATCCTTCCTTCTGAAGGAGATACGGCCCAGATAATTCGAGACACCCTCAGCGGTGAGTGTATTGACCCCTTAGATTATGAAAGTTTTGAGCAAATCTTATTGTTTATGTTAACTTACAGACATAATCTTGCCGAGAAATATAAATTCAAGGATGTAAAAAAATATATGCGAGAAGAGCAGTTCAAAAAGTTAGAGGAAGTACTTCTCTCATTGGCTTAAGAAGAAATGGCATTTAACCAACCTCTCCTCATTCTTATGAGGGAAGAAGCAAGCTGTGATATTAATTTTAGCCTTATTTTGATTGTGAAGCTCACATCGTTAGGGAAACGATAAAAAGGAATTTTGTATTCCTCAACAAATTGAAATATATCGGGAAAGTTATTTTTTATGAAATCTGCATGTTGGCTATGCCTTAATTGTTTTTTCAAATATTGAATTAAATTAGTGGAATAATCGTGATAAATAATTGCATGAGGATAATATATAAGTTTATGCTTATCTTTGTAAATGTTGAGGATTCTATAAGACAATTCGGTTCCTTCATGTCCACCAGCCCTGGAGAGATTCGGATTAAACCCCCCTACTTTAAGTAACACTTCTTTTTTAAAAGAGGAGTTTCCCTCTAAGTCAATAAACCAGGGGATCACTTTGTCTCCAAGGTCGTAATGAACAGCAAAGTAGTTGAAGATGCTACGGCTTCTCGGTATAGCTTTCCCCCTTAAGCCTATTATGTCATATTTATTGTGAGCCTTTAAATGTTCTTCAACAAAATCACGAGCAGGTATAGCATCATCATCAAGAAATATTAATATGTTTCCTTTAGCTAAATTTATCCCCACATTCCTCGCCAATGAAAGCCCATAATTTTTTTTCAGTTTTATATATCTCAAGCTATATTTCGATATGATCGATTTTAAATCGCCTTTGTCGCTGTTATCAATGACTAATATCTCAAAATTTTTATATGTCTGTTCTTTAAGAGATTTTAGATTTCGGAACAATAGTTCGTGATCGGAATTATAAGTTACAATAATAATAGAAGCTTTAAGTAAAACGCGGTCAATTTCATAGTTTATGAGGTCTTCTTGTATTGCAAATAAGAAGTCTTTCAACATATTCCTTCTAAAATGATCTTTCGATACGCAGAACAAAAGTTAGGTTTTCTAAAGTGATTGAGAGCATATTGATAAGCATTAAAAGACAAAGTCCTTAATAGGGAACGATTCATCGATAATTCTTGTAAAATTTTTTCCATAGAGTTTATTATTTCTTTTTCACTACCGTTCTCGACTAAAAAACCGTTGAATCGATTTTTAATATGTGTGGGAATATCTCCAACTTTTACAACCACAGGAACCACGCCATGTGCCATTGCTTCCATAAGGGCTAAGGGTAACCCTTCTCGTTCTGAAGTTAAAATAAATATATCAGCTTCCTCATAGATTTTATTTAATTTCTCATGTTCTGTTATTTCGCCTTCAAATATACAAAATTTTCGGTCCTTGTCCTTAACAGCTTCATATACGTCACCGACAAGAATAAAACGTGCAGGAATTCTTGCTTTATTGCATTGCGTAGCAATTTCACCAATCAAATGGACTCGTTTCTCCTTGGATCCTCGCCCTACATAAAGGACTTTAAGTTCTTCTTTTTCTTTCTTCTTTTTAACCGGATAGTTATTCGGGACTTTAACCTTATTTTCTATTAATACAATTCGATCAGCAAATTTTGGATTAATCCCATAAGCTTGGTATTGTTCTTTTAAATCTGTTAGTGTTTTTGTGTTAGTAACTATTCGGATATCAATTTGTGAAACAAAAGGGAGGCTTATTTCTTCTAATCCTCCTCCGAACGCATGAAGCAGGTCAATTCGCCTAATGTTTGACTTTAAATAGCTAAGCAATTTATAAAAAAACTCGTTGTTAGCTCCGAAAACCACAGCCTTGGAATGTTTGTTAATAAAAATAATTATTATTCCCATGCATATATGATGCAAAAAGCGAATATTAACAAACAAAGAAATGTCAAAAATTTTTACATTTCCTCTTTGAAAAAGATACTTAAATTTCGTATTTTTGGATTTTTTTGTAAAAAAAACCAAAGGTTTTTTATCTGCTATACAATTAACAATATCTGCATGAATCTTTTCCGCTCCCCCAATGTGGCAAAAAGGGAAAAAGAAAAATATCGGTGAGTAACTTTTAAAGGGAAAAATACGTCTTAAAATTAAACCTATAAAATAGCCTAAAAATATAAAGAGCTTTTTAAAACCTGAATAAATATAATATTTGATTTTTCCTGCAATAAATATAGACAAATCTTGCAGAAGAAAAATGAATACCCTCAAATCAAAGAAAGTTAACTTTCTGGTTTTAATTTTGTCTCGAAGGAAGATTGCTTTTGTTTTAATATTCTTCCGTTCTGCCCCAGATGAAATGGTTAAATAGGTAACAGATATTGGATGTATTCGATGATAAAGAAGAACTTCATTTATTTTTTCGATCCTTTCTCCATTAGAACATAGTCTTAACCATAGGTCATAATCTTGAGCGTAAGGTTGATTTTCGTTGTAAGTATATTTTTTAGCGATGGCTGTTTTTATCATAACCGTCGGATGAGCAATGCAGTTCTTCCGGGGAAGAAAATTTCGTATTTCATAATACTGAGTTGTTTTTATATCTTCTCGCCAATAACCAATTATGTTACCTTTGTTGTCTATTAAAGCGATTCTGGTAGCTACTACACTACAAGAAGAGTTTTTTTCCATGTAGTCTAACTGCATAGATAGCCGATTTGGTAAGCTGATATCATCGGCATCCATGCGGGCGATATATTTCCCCGACGCGACTTCAAGCCCTTTATTGAGGGCGGCAGCGATGCCTAAGTTTTTTTCAATTCTAATTAATCGTATACGGTTATCCTTTGAAGCGTAAGAAGTCAAAATTTTAGGGGTGCTATCTGTAGACCCATCATCGATGATGATGAACTCGAAGTCAGTGAAGGTCTGATTGAGGATGCTTTCTATCGCTTCCCGCAGATAACGCTCGCCATTGTAGACAGACATAAGTACGCTGACCTTAGGTTTTGACATCCCCCACTACCTCCGCCCAGATCTCACCCCATCGAATTTCTTGATAAGCAATTTTGAGACCAGCGGTTTCTATTTCCTCTGTAAAGCCCTCCACGGTGTATTCAATGCGATGGGTAGGATCAAGGCGATAGTCCACCCCAAGTTCTTCCTTCAGTGGCACGCGCCAGTCGCGTTCATAAAGAGGGACCCGGATAAGAATTCGAGAGGGGTTTAGAGTAGTTTGGATTTTTTGCAATAATTCCACGCGATTAGATAAATGCTCCAGTACATTTGACAGAACCACTACATCAAATCTCTCTTGGGGCAAATCTTTCAGGGCATCACCGACACGGTACTCAACCCTCGGATGGTCATGAAGCCGTCTGGCTTTAGCAATATTATCAGGGTTAAGATCAATACCTATCACGTAGGCTTCAGCTCTTTCAGCTATGTCTCTCGTTAGAGCACCGTTACCACAGCCAATGTCAAGCACCCGCTCTCCTTTGCTAATACGATTTACAAAAAAATCATGATATTTTATATGGCGATGCTTGGTGTGAATCCCACCGCCATATTCTACTGCTTTCTTTCCCTCCAAGGTATAAAGATAATTGTCCAGATGAAGAAGGAAACGCAAAGCTTCATCCGGCAATAGCGTATCGGTCCGTTGAGCAATGATCGCCTTGATTAATTTTTCAAGTTGAGCAGTTGAAAAGGGTTTTAAGATAACTGATAATGCTTTTTTGATTATTCTTTGCAAGATGATAAACATCGTTAGTTACTGTCCCCTTCTACCAACTCTTGCAGCAATTCTAATTCCATTCTCAATATCCGCTCTAAAGAGAAATTCTCCACAATGAACTCCCTGGCATTGCGGCCCATTCTTTCTCGAAGCGGTCTGTCCGCTAACACCTCCTTTATAGCTTCTCTTATCTCTTCAGGGGATGTGCCAGAGAGATAGCCTGTTTCACGATGAGTAATAAGCTCGCGTATCCCTGGCACATCTGTTCCTATCACAGGCAGACCACATGCCATAGCTTCTAAAAGGGCTTTAGGATGTCCCTCGTAGAGGGATGGCAAGATAAATAAATCGGATGAATTCAAGATTTGAGGGAGTTGGCGATGAGGTATATTTCCCCAAAATTGCACTGATATGCCGTTCTTATGAGCTTTTTCTTCCAGCTCTTTTCTTAAAGGACCGCTCCCCACAATCACAAGCTCAAGGTTTAATCCTTTAACAGCTTTTAAAAGAGCAAAAAGATTTTTTTCTTTGTCAAGCCGTCCTACAAAGCATATCCTGTTGCGTGAATCACCACGTTTTTGGTCGGGATAGAAAAGATCAGTCAATACATAATTAGGAATAACTATTATTTTTTCAGACTTAATTTTATAGCGCTCAATAATTATTTGACGAATGAAAAAAGTTGTAACTACTATCTGGTCTGCTTCAGAGAAAATATTTTGTTCCAGAAAGTGGGCATTAAAAGCTTGGTGTGAGTTTTCTCCATATTTTTGTTCTATGACATAAGAATAGAGATAACCACAGCGTGCAATAAACTTTTTTCCGGCTCGCCGAGCTGCTTTCAGGGCAATATCTGCCCCTTGTATCTGATTGCTTTTGACAATTGTGGCCTTTTTCCAAAAAAGAGGATAAAAATTCATAAGTAACCAGCAATAAAAACGATTGGGAAATCCCCAGCGGTTGCACAAGATTTGAATGCCTCTGAGAGTTTCTTTGTATTTTAAATCGTTTCTATCGCCGTAAGTAACAAAGGAAACTCCCCCAAGATATGGTTGTAAGGCTTTATAAAGGGCTACCTCCCGCTCAAACATCCCTATCTCACTCCACATTTTGAGAGAAACTCCGCGAGTAAAGAAGAGAATAAGATGGATATTAGATAGATGATTAACCACAGTTTTCTTTTTCTAACACTACCCAGAGCGTACCAGCATAGAGGTTTTTCAGATTTAGGTCACTCCTTAGCAGAATTGTTCTCGCCAATACTCGCAATAATCGCTTCCAACCACGTCCTTCACTACCCATCCCATAATTATCTATTTGTATCACTCGCATTTTGTTCTTAACAGCTTTATAAAGGATGAATTTCTCCGCTTCCTCGTTGGAGAAAAACCAGGAGGCTCTAATGGCAAACCATAGAATTTCATAGGCTGTCCTGGACGATAATCTCCATAACAAAGCATGTGCCAAAAATCGGCCCACGGATTAGGTAAGGAGATGATTACATAGCGGCGAGTAACTCGACAGAGCTCGTCAAAAACCTCATGAATATTTTCCAAATGTTCTAAAACATCGAGACAAAGAACACAATCAAAGGTATTATCAGGAAAAGGAAGGTTCTCTTTTTCTAATTTTACTTTTCGATCTGGTCCTTCCAAGCCGATTCCCAGATATTCCGCTTCTTCACTTAAATACTCTTTAAGATAACCTTTATCAGCTCCTACATCTAGAATACGCCCTTTAAGGATGGGTTTATATTTAAGCCAAACGTATTTCGCTTTTGTTCTTCGATCAGTATAGCGATAATTAGTATGAAAAAACATCTTGGGCACAACTATTTCAAGTCTTCAGTATATTAAATTTCGATGGGATTACTTAATTCTGCTAATTATAAAAGCCAAACCCACTCAGCTTCAGAATAAAAAATTCCTTTATTATCACTTGCAGCGAGTGCTTCTGCGTCATTTAGCTCCACTTTGAAACTAGCTGCGCGAGGCAAGTAATCAAATAATACATCACGCTTTATCACAACATCTAATGTATATACCCCAGGCATTAATAAGACTTTAGGAACGCGACATTCAACTGAGCATTCTCCGTATAATGTCTTATGCTGAGTCCTAGAGCTTAAAAGCATGTAAGAATTAACTATTACTTGTGCCGATGAGATTACATCTATCCTTATTTGTAAAGCTGTAACTTTTTTTCTCGCCTTCAGATTTATTCGTATGCGCATATCTTGCAATGTATGTACTGTTTCTGCAACATCTCCATTAGAATTAAGAACCTCTACTTTTTCAATCCGAACCTCTCCTGTTCCTTGCCTATTTGGCTTTTCTGAAACATCATCATGATTTTTAATACATTTTAAATATGCTGCATTACACATTTGATGATACAAAGCAACAGTATCACGAGCATTTCCAAGAAAGACTGATTTTCCATCCTCTAAAAATAGAACGTGAGGACAAAGCCGTTCAACCTGATAAGGATTATGAGAAACAAACAGTATAGTTACACCTTCGTTTTGAATCGCACGAATTTTCTCATAACATTTAGCTTGAAAAGCAAAATCACCTACAGCCAAGACCTCATCAATTAATAATATATCTGCATCTACGTTCATTGCCACGCCAAAACCCAACCTCGCAAGCATGCCGTCAGAGTACATCCTGACGGGTTTATCGAACCATTCCCCCAGTTCGCAGAACTCCTCGATCTCGGGCATCTTTGCCTCGATCTCTCGCCGGGAAAGGCCCATTATGGCTCCCAGAAGCCGCACATTCTCCCGGCCGGTAAGCTCCATGTGGATACCAGCATTAAGTTCGATCATCGGAAATACCCGTCCCCTAACCTCCACTCTGCCACGGGTCGGAGGAGTAACACCAGCAAGGATTTTCAAAAGCGTACTCTTACCAGCACCATTTCGCCCTATGATTCCTAAGGTCTCTCCTCTTCTCACCTCAAAGGAGACATCCCGTAAAGCCCACGGGCCTCCATCGGTTGATGGCCTTCCCAATAGCCGGTTGGCAAATCCCTTCACCGCCGGCACTAAAGGCAACCCGTACCGCTTCCAGAGCCCTTCTACCTTTATAATGACATCATCTGCCATTGCCTACAGTACATCCGCAAAGTATTGAGACATTGAACGAAAAACAGGCCAGACGATGGTCCAAACCATTGCTATTCCCAAAAGGCTAAAAAAAATCAAATTAAGATCGGGAACAGCGCCCTTTATCAACGCTCCACGAAAACCTTCAATAAGTCCGACCATTGGATTGAGCATATAGAGCTTTTGCCAACGTTCAGGAACACTGCCTAAGGGGTACATAATCGGGGTAGCCAGAAGCCAGAATTGCATGAGAAAAGGGGTAGCGAAAACAATATCTCGTTTGTATGTACCAAAGGCCGCTATAACCATCCCCACTCCTAAGGCTAACAAAGCCATCAACAGCACCAATACAGGCAACCATATTAAAGACCACCCAACCCGAATATGAAACCAAAACATCATCCCTATTAATATTATACCTGACATCAATAAATCGAACAAAGAGGTAACTACGGCTGCCGTAGGAAAGACTATCCGCGGAAGGGCCATTTTTTTCACCACCCCGGCATTTTGAATAACGCTCGGGCCACAACGAGCCACAGCATTGGAGAAGAAGGTCCAGGGTACCAAGGCGCTATACGTAAACAAAACATAGGGAATGCCCTCGCTGGAGATCTTGAGAACCCCTCTCACAAATGTGAATATCACCATATAAAACAGCGGCTGAAGCAGAGCCCACGCGGGCCCCAGAAAAGAGCGCCGATATTGTCCCTTGATTTCCCTGGTCACAAGGGCCCAAAGAAGGTTAAAAAACCTATCAAATCCAGCTTTTTTGTTACCAAGGTTGATATACCGCCCTTTAGTCATCCTGTAACAGGAGTGATCGTGATATGATCTTTCACCCTTGCCTCATACCACAGAGCTCAGTCTTACATCAGCCTGAATCCCCTCAGGATCTCTGCCAGCTTCCTGTCCTCCTTGGCCAGCTCCCTCAGGGCCCCTATCAGATCCACCAGCCTCCCCTCCCTCTCTATCCTCTCTATCGCCTCATCCCTGGCCTTCCTGATGATGGTCCTTCTGTCCCAGTAGGCAAAGCCTATGTTTGCTGCTGTGAGGGCCGTGAAGATCGCCACAAGCATCCAGAGAAAATTCGTCACCTGCTCAAAACGCCTGTCCACCTGCTCAAAGCGCTTATCTACCTGCTCAAACCTCTTGTTCATGTCGGATCGCAGATCAGAAAATCTTTTATCCACCTGTTCCATGAAGGTCTTCAGGGTGGCCTCAAGCCTTATGAGCCTCTCCCGGTCCTCCTGGGTGAAACCCACCTGCTGGGCAAAAGCACCACCCACCGCTAAAAAAATGCCGATCAAACCGATAAAAACACTTTTCCTCATAAGACCCTCTCCTTAAATGAATTTTATCTTACCCTCTTCGATCTTTGCCAATACCACATTTTTTAACTTTCTCCTTTCGGTCTCTATATCCTCTTCCCCTTCCGCCCGCTTCCCT
>Ga0180300_10000763_pt1 | contig 14535 bp, 12 predicted proteins | sample GuaBasSediGuay15_FD_121798 | JGI IMG/M metagenome (GOLD analysis project Ga0180300, IMG submission 121798) | Subseafloor sediment microbial communities from Guaymas Basin, Gulf of California, Mexico - Guay15, Core 4569-2, 21-24 cm | ecosystem: Environmental > Aquatic > Marine > Hydrothermal... | reverse complement strand
TGGGTTTCAACGTCGATATCACGCTCTCTGAGCATACCGAATAAGTGTTCCAATGCTATATCGTGGCTACCAGCATAAATAAGTACCTCTCTCTCAGTTACGTCTAATGGTGCCTCTACTTCAAGGCTCTTCCCAAAGAACTTCCTGTACTCACTTAGATATTTCTCTAGAAGCCTTCTACCGGCTTCTGTTAATTCCGTCCCGCCACCTCTAGGCCCGCCTCTTCTCTTCCTTACTATCCTCGCCTTAAGGATGCTCTCAATTCTCGCAATGTAGTCCCATGCGCTTGAGTAAGGAATGCCCATGAGCTTAGAAGCGCTCATTATTGAGCCAGTTCGATCTATAAGGAGAAGGAGTTTTGCTCCGAGTTCATCAAGAACGATATCATCTCCTATTACTAATTCGAGTCTTAACTTACCTTTAGGCTCCATGAGGAGATGACACCACTACATTCATTATTATTAAGGCAGTTAAAATACTATAAGCCATGAGACTTGTTGAATTACAATTGTTAATTTAATAATGTTAATTGCACTTATATCTAGGAAGACTAAGCACAATATAATGAGGAGATCTATATGAAGGCAGCCGTTTACTCATTGCTCTTTAGAAGTTATAAGTTAGAGGACTTCTTTAGAATAATGCAAGAGATAGGGTATAAGGCTGTTGAGATAAGAGTTCATGAGGACGGTGTTCACTTAAGTCCATTTGCTAGTATCGACGAAGTAAGAGTTATGAGGAAGAAAGCGGAGGATTACGGACTCGAAATATGTTGTTTATCCTCCTATGCCAGACTTGGCCGTCCAGGTGATAAAGGAAGGCAGGAATTGAAGAAAGCGATAAGCGTTGGAAGGTTGGCAGATATAGCAGGAGCAAAAGTGTTTAGGATAAAAATAACGGGATACAAGCCTGAAATAGGGTATGAAGGTATCAGAAAGCTTTTTAGAGAACAAGCTAAGGAGCTAATAGAAACTCTTAAGAGAGAGGGAGTAGAGGTAATTCCTGCAGTCGAACAACATGGTGGTGGAGACTTAGCTCACTCAACGGGGATATTAAAGGATATGTTAAGAGGATTTGAACCTGAAGACATAGGGGTTATATTTGATCCCGGTAATGCCGTAAAGGAAGGATGGTTGCCTATAGAATTACAGATAGATATGATAAAGGAGTATATAAAGCACGTTCATGTTAAGAACTACGAATGGAGTAAGGAAAGACCAGGCGAGGTTATAGCATCCCCCCTTAGTAGGGGTATTATCGATTGGAGGAAGGTCATTGATGATCTAAGGAAAATAGGGTATAAGGGATATCTATCCCTTGAAGATTTCAGGAATATACCACCAGAGGATAGAGCTAAAGAAGCACTAGAGTTCTTCAAGAGTATGGGAATCTCTTAAAATTTGAAATAAGAGTTCTGAGCGCGCCCGACGGCCCCTCCATCATAGATAAGGCCCAAAAGGGCCTCTCAGGAGGGTCAAGAAAGACATAATGAGTAAGAGAATTTAAGTTTTTCTATCTTGAATACTCGGACTCCTCGTACCTTAAGCTAAAGGTCATTCCATATCCCACATAGATTATCTTATCAGGGGTGAGCGCTCTCACTACCTCAATCCTATTGGTAGCGGCTATAACAGTAATTCCAGCCCTTCTTGCTATCTCACTAAGCTTCCTAGCTACCTTTTGAGCCGTTAGGGCATCTAGATGCGCGGCAAATTCATCTATTACTAGGAGGTTAGGTCTCGACGCAAGCATGCTTGCTAGTTTTGCTCTTTCCTTTTGACCCGTTGATAGTTCATTGAATTTCGCCCTATAAAAGACGGCATCTGAGAGCCCTACTGAGTTAAGTATTTCAACAGCTAGGGCAGGATCGTTTACCTTCTGAACTAGATGCTCTAAAAGGGTCTCTTCACCAAACTTAGGTTCGTGCTCGCCAGGTAGCATGTATTCAATCTTAACGTTATCTGGTACCTCTATTTTACCAGAGGTGGGAATATATCGATTATCCTTGATTCCTAAAGCAGCACCGATTATCATACGTAGTAAAGTCGTCTTTCCAGCACCTGACGCACCTACAACAACTACAATCTCACCAGGAGCTATTACTAAATTCACGTCTCTAAGTACGTACTTCTCCACTAATCTCCTTTCTACACCAAATGCCTTAAGGACTTCTTGTAGTTCTGGAGGAAGCCTTGAGACATCGAGTATACTTGAATACCTCTTAGTTAAGCCTTCTATGATTATAGGGCCCTTTAGTTTTTCAACTTCCTTAAAACGAGTTACATATAACTTACCGCCGTGTTTCCGAGCGTATTTATCCTCATGAAGGAATTTCTTGATTAACGATTTAGCCTCCTCAGAGAGAGGATACATGAGGACTGGCCTACCACCAGCCGTCTCCCACATATATACAAAGCCTGCTTTTTCAAAGAATGGATTATATCTAGCCATCTGCGCTATCGTTTCTACTACATGTTTCCTCTTCTTCATTTCAGGTATTCTTCTCTCCATTATCCACTTTACAGCCATTTTAACAGCCAGGACTCCAATGCCATCTCCTCTATAATCAGGATGAACTACGACTCTGGCAATTCTGGCTGCGGCAGTATTTGCAATCTTTAATGCCATATGTGCTATCTCCTCACCTACAATCGCTCTAGCAAGTCTTCGAGATCCGTAGAGTTTTAATAACTCCTTATATCTTGCAATGAGCTTTCTCCGTTTCGAATATACTGTAGGCCAAAATGTAGGGTGGAACCAGTTTTTCGGGAATACTTTTTCCCTTATCATTCGTTCTACTATTACTTTCCCATTCTCCACTATTCTTCTATGCATTAAAGGAATTGGAGTGTCTACCCTTACATAACCAACAATCCTTGGCTCAAATGGTCTTCGTTCAATTAATTCTAATACTAGGAATCGAGAAGATGGAAGGCTCCCTCGTATTTCCTGAAGACGAGCAGGAATCCCATGCTCAGGACATTTCGGCTGAATGTTAGCTTCAATGAATTTACCACAAATTGGGCATCTCCATATCGCTACTATTTCTTCCTCACTAGCATAATGATATTGTTCCAAGTATGCTATCTCCATGAAGTCAGACTCACTTACCGCCTCCCTTGCCCTTATCCTATACTCGTAAATAACCTCGCCTTTTACAGGATCTCTTCTCTCAACTCGTGCTTCTTCAGACCATGGAGGCCACACAAGTATGCTCTCTCCTTTCCATATCCTCTTAAGTTTATAGTCCTCTGGAAGAGCTATATACTCACCTCTAACGTACCTTGGTTCATTATGGAAGAGAACTTTAACTTGATCTCCTTTTGAGAACCACTGAGCAATGGAGCCAGTCATTAGTAAGGATACCTTGATGCTGCCTTTAAGCATTATTTCAAGTACGCCTCGCCATCTATAGCCAATTCTAGGGACGTCTACGTTTATGACCTCACCTTCTATTTCCACATCAATAGGCACTGGTCTTACCACATTTAACACCCGCGATGGTAATCAAGAAGAATTACTAACTAAGAATATTTAACGTTAGTAGCCAATAAGCTAGCATATATGATCAAACGTAAGAATGACAGCTATGTAGTTGCGAGACAGGACTTTTGCATTTTAAGCAAGAGATCATTCCCTACTAAAGTACCATTCTTAGGTGATGGAGATTTTGCTTTTAATTTATTCCTCTTCCATCGGGAATTCATCCCATGAGACTATTGTATGTGTGTAGAGGCCCTCTTCATCTTCAATTCCGCGTTCGATCTCTGTTATATGAGCATATTTTGCACGGATTGATTCTAGGATATACTTTATTGTCTTCTCAGGTTCTGAGGTCTCTCCACATATGTAGACATCTATTGCAGCATATCCACACTCAGGCCAAGTGTGTATTGATATATGAGACCCCGAGACCACTACCATACCACTAACTCCCCTTGGAGTGAACTTGTAGAAGTGAGTTATCCTGATGTCCATTCTTCCTATCCTAGCAGCCTCAAGTAGTATTTTCTTTAGTATCGCAGGATCCTCTAGTATCTTAGGATCACAACCTGATGCTTCTACTATATAATGATAGCCCTTTGGATTCATGATAAAACATTCGATTAATTCTCTTAAAAAAGTAGCGCAACATTTAGATTAGGAGGAGAAGGACATGACATGATCTCTCCGATTCTACATAGAGGACTAGAGAGCTAGGATAGCTTTTAGCTAAGGGTTACCGTCCCAATGATCTTATTAGCCGTAATGCGTTATTTCTTAGTATATTCATCTTTACATCACTGGCTATTTCTAATCTCTCTATGGCGTCAACCATCTTCCATATCTCCATTCTAGGAAACTCAGATCCGAAGAGCAATCTTTCACTCAAGAATCGCTCAGTTACTCTCTTTCGATAACCCTCAACAAGTATAGTTCGCATATGTTCAAATGGAGAGCCAGTATATACCCCCGAGGTTATAGCATATACATTCCTGTTCCTGAACATCACAGCATAGAGATCGTCTAGCCAAGGCCATCCCATATGAGTTAACACTATTATTAGCTTATTATATTTGCGGGCAATATCGTCTACTATCAGGGGATTGCTCCACTTCATAGGCAACTTATTGTTCCAAGGGAGACCTGTATGGAATACCAATAGCATTCTGCTGTCCTCAAGGAGTTCGTATACCTTAAATAATCGAGAATCCAAGGGGTTAAACTCCTGATATGCAGGACTAAGGAATACTCCTAGGAACTCATATTTACTGTACAATTTTTCAAGCTCGCTTAGCGCATTTTCTGAAAGCGGATCAATACTTCCAATGCCCATGAAAAGATCTTGATGTTCCTTTACTAATTCATATATTAGGTCATTGCCAGGCATCTCACAGTTATGGACACGTTTAGCATCAATTGAGTATAGAATCCCCTTCTCAACATTAGCTTGCTCCATCTGTTTAATAAGTACTGTTAATGGTTGAGGTCGTGTCCTAAGGTAAAAAACGTCCTTTATACATCTTAGGAGATTGGGATTCTTTGAAACTAATTCCTCAATACCAATTGCATGTATATGGAAATCTACATAGCCTGCCAAGTTACTCACCCAATACTTGAATTATTACCTCACGAGATTGAGGACCATCAAGCTCCGTGAAGAATATCCTTTGCCTATCTCCTAAGAGGAGATCTCCATTCTTTAATGGGACAACAACAAAGTGCCCTAAAAGAACGCTTCTGATATGTGCCCAAGCATTTACAGCAGCTCTACCGTCCTTATAAAAGAAGTGGTGGTGATAATAGTTATCGTCCTCAGGAACTATCTTATGTAGGTAGTTTACAAAATCTCTTATGAGCCCACTTTCATTTTCATTAAGGAAGATGCCAGCAGTTGTATGCCTTGTAAAGATATTGATTAAGCCATCTTTTATGCCACTTCGCTTTACTACATTTCTCACTAAGTCAGTTATGTCTATGATTTCAGTTTTCTTATTCGTAATTATCTTCACTCTCTCAACTCTAGCTTTCAACGTGTTATCACCATTTCATAGTTCTCTGAAACTCCCTAAATAAGAGTAATTAGATCGTGTAGTTATATCGTAAATGGTGTACTTAGATGTTGCTAATGGCTATAGATGGAGGGAAGAGTAAAACGTATTGTATTATATTCAATGAAAGAGGGGATGTTCTTGCAAGCTCATTAGGGGGACCTTCTGGACTATTAGTATATGCGGATGTTGCGGAAGAGAATATATTCAGTGTTATGAGGAGAGCCTTACTTAAGGCTAATGTCGATATAAAGGATTTAGATCTTATAGTGATAAGCCTAGCTGACTTAGATACCGATAAGGATTGGGAGATGGCAAGGAGAATAGTCAGCTCGTTAAATATACCTAAGAACGTCAGGGTTATACTTGAACACGATGCAGTCGCGGCATATTATGCAGTCACGTTTGGTGAGCCAGGGGTTGCCGTAATAGCTGGCACTGGTAGTATAGCCTTCGGAATTAATAAACATGGAGAAAGAGCGCGAGTTGGAGGTTGGGGATGGCTTTTTAATGATGAGGGAAGCGCGTTCTGGATAGCTAAGGAAGCGTTGTCATTAGCATCAAAAGCTGTAGATGGAAGAGGGAAACAAACGAAGTTAGTTAGCGCAATAATGGAATATTTTAACATAAAGAAATTCATAGACATAATAGACGTAATACATAAGGAGTTTATTACTGAGCATGAAAGAATAGCCAAACTAGCCAAAGTAGTCGATATGGTGGCTAATGAGGGAGATGAGGTAGCAACGGAAATATTAGTTCGAGCTGGTATTGAGCTAGCAAAAATGGCACAGGCGGTGGCCAAGAAGCTTAAGATGGTAGATGATGAGATAATAGTAGGGGGAATAGGCGGAGTCTTTAGCTCTGATATCGTGAGAAGAACTTTCATGAAAAAAGCTAAGGAATTATTCAGGAGAGCACATATTAAGGAACCATTAATTGGGTATCAGCCACTAGTAGGACCTGTCGTACTAGCCCTTAAGGAATGTGGTTTTGATAATGTAGAGTCCGTTGTAAAAAGAATTTCAAAAGAGCTAGCAGAGCTAAGTAGCCGTAGTTGAATTCATTATATCCTCGTAGTTTACCGAATAAAGGATAAACATGTTGATGTTTAATGTTTTCGTCCTTAAATCTTAAATAGGATGTTGATTCAATATCTTGAACTGGGATATATAACACAGTTTAGAACTAATGAAGTACTACTGAAGAAGTAAAGGGATAAGCATCGTTTAGCGAAATAAGGCACCAGCAAATCAGCGAACTACAGGAGGGAGGAGGATTATGTTAAAGAGAAGAGGTGGAATGAGCGCATTGTTTGCTACGTTCATAAGTATTCTAGGGAATCCAGGAGTAAGAGTTCTACTAAGACTTGCCTGTAAAGAAGTTTCGTGTATGTATGGTAATAAGGAGAGAAAGGAGTCAATATTATATCATACGCTATCGCTATTAGCTTCAGATAATGTAACATGTCCAATAGGCGTTCGTTTTCTCTCTGAGATAATCAATGGACTGATAAGGACAGGCGTGGCCATCATGGGCGGTGATATAAAGGAAGTTAAGAGAAGTCTTAAAGACCCGGCATTACGGCGCGGAGTAGCGCTCGTGTTTAGAGGCATAGCACATTATGGAATTACTGTTCCCCAGAAATTGCCAGCACCATTTCTGATAGTATGGAACTTTACGAATATGTGTAATCTTAAGTGTAAGCACTGTTATCAAAGAGCAGAAAAGCCCCTTCCAGACGAGCTTACATTAGAGGAGAAGTTGAGAATAGTAGACGAATTAGATAAGGCAGGGGTTGCGGCAGTAGCGTTAAGTGGAGGAGAGCCGACAATACATCCTCACTTCTTACAAATAGTTAAAGCGCTATCGGAGAGGGAGATCTACGTCGCTGTAGCAACGAACGGATGGAAGTTCGCAGATTATGACTTTCTAAGAAGAGCAAAGGAAGCGGGGTTAAGGTATGTTGAGGTATCAGTTGATAGCGCTAATCCTAAGCGTCATGACTGGTTTAGAGGAGTTGATGGCTCTTGGGAGAGAGCTGTAAAGGCATTAGAAAATGCTGTTAAACTAGATATGTCCCATGCAATGGCCGTTACTATAACGAAGTTTAACTTAAATGAAGTCAAAGATATACTTGACCTAGCAGAGAGTATAGGAGTAAGGAGAGTAGTGTTCTTTAACTTCATTCCCGTTGGTAGAGGAGTAGCTATAACGAATCTCGATCTTGATCCTGTGGAGAGGGAGAAATTCTTACGTAAAGCGTATAAGGAGATGAAGCGGAGAGGTCTAGAGATAGAGGTCACTGCTCCACAATATAGTCGTGTTGTATTACAACTTAGTGGTAAGAGAGAGATATCGCCAACACATTTTTATACAGGCGCAGATCCAGCCATACGAGCACTAGCTCAGTTCATTGGAGGATGTGGAGCCGGAAGAATATATGCCGGCATACAGCCTAACGGCGATTTAATACCATGCGTATTTATGCCTATAAAAGTAGGCAACTTGAGGGAGAGCAGATTTATAGAATTATGGAATAACGCATTGCTTCTAAGGAAACTAAGGAATCGCGATAATCTATGGGGCTTTTGCAAGGTATGTCCTTATAGAAATATATGCGGAGGATGTAGAGCAAGGGCATATTCTTACTTCGGAGATCCATTAGGACCCGATCCTGGATGCATATATAACATGAAGTATTGGAACGAGATTCTTAAAGCTCAAGAGAAGGAAATAGAGGCCATTTAACTCAATTTATAGTTTAGGAGTAAAGAATACCCAAGGCCTTCTTCGAATTACCTCATACCCTAACCGTCTGTACACCTTGATCGCAGGCTCATTTCCATCCATTACATGTAATGATGCAATAGCTCCTGAAAGTAGAGCGTCCCTTGTTATAGCCGAGGTCACTACTTTGGCAAAGCCTTGTCCCCTATATTCAGGATGAGTGAAGACGCTACCAATCATCCACACTTCAGGGAGACGAAGATACGCGCATGCCATTGATACAAGAGTGTCATTCTTAAAGACACCATAATATCGTTGTTTCTTAAGATACTCATGAGCTTTATCATGATCAAGATGTATTCCGGATATTCTCTTAAGTTCTATGAAAGCACTTAAATGCTGATCATTATCGGGACTTAATCTTACTGCATCATTCGGTCTATATGGATTGAATTTATCCTCCCTAACTATCATGTCAAGAAAGTACTTTATTTCAATGTTGCCCTTACCTTTCAGAAACTCAATGATGATAGGAAGCATTCCCTCGTTATAGACTTGTATAATTGACTCTTCAGATAACGGGATGTGTTTTATAAGATGTGTTGCTATGCTACTTTCATATCCCCATATGTGTATGCCCAGCTTCACGCCGCCTCTCCATATGAGCATATACCCCTTAATATCGTTATTATCAATTACCATATATACGGAGGTTCTATCAAACTCGTACATAAGATCGTACATCAGATATACATGAGTAATAGGATCTTTTATGTAGAGAGATGATATTTTGCGTAATGTTGCTAACCCCAGCTCCTCGATACTTACTACATTGACCACATCACTTTACCTATCCGGCTCACCTGATATAAAATTTATATTCTCGAGTAAAGGAGTATGGATTTGAATGAGATTAGTATTTGGTCCAGTACCTTCAAGAAGATTAGGGACGTCATTGGGAATTAATAACATTCCATATAAATTCTGCACTTACTCATGCATATATTGTCAACTTGGGCTTACGAGGAATAAGATTATCAATAGGAGAGCATTTTATGACCCAGAGGAGATAGCCAAGGAAGTTGCAAGCGTAATCAGTAGCAATGTTAAGGTAGATTACATATCCTTCGTCCCTGATGGAGAGCCAACATTAGACATAAACTTAGGCAAAGCTATAACTACAATTAAAAGGAGGATAACGAAGATTCCTGTTGCCATTCTAACTAATGCTTCATTGCTTTGGAGAGAAGATGTTAGATTAGACCTCTCATACGCAGATTTAGTCTCAATAAAAGTTGACTCAGTAATCGACAGCATATGGAGGAAAATCAATAGACCCCATGTTGACTTAAAGCTGGATGAGGTACTTAGTGGAATTAAAGCGTTTGCTATGGAATTTAAGGGTACTCTGATAAGTGAGACAATGTTAGTAAGGAAGGTAAATGTAAGGAAAGAGAACTTAGAGGAGATAGCAAGTTACTTAAAGGAGATAGGTGTAAAGAAAGCCTTTCTCCTAATTCCTACAAGACCTCCTGCTGAGAAATGGGTCCTTCCACCACATTATGAGGATATGTATAAAGCATATGTTATATTTAAGGATATACTAGGAGAGGAAAGAGTTGAGCTCTTAAGTAAACCAGAGCGACCTGATTTTCAGATTGTAGGATCTCCTGAAGAGTACATAGTTAAGACTGTAGAAGTTCATCCAATGCGATATGAACATGCTATTCAGGCTTTATCAAGACGTGTTAGAAACCCTGAACAACTAATTATGAAATTAATTGAAGAAGGGAAGGTCAAGTTAATCAGATATGCAGGAACCACCTTCTTAATTAGGCCTGAACGCTAAGGAATCACGATACTTTACTAAGGGCAAAGTAAGTTTTATTAGATCACCTAATAACATTCTTATCTCGAGGCACCTGTGACGCTCCCGCTTTGGGAGAAGAATGATCAGGTGCGGGACGTATTCACCGCGCGCCCTCACACTTACTAGGTAATGTAAGATGATAGAGGCCCTCCCTATCTGACTGATGATGAAAAAGGCCTCTCGTGATGATAAACGAGCCCTATTCGCGAGCTACTTCCTTATTGGAAAGAGCTCTAAAGCGTTCTCCCTTAGGATCCGGCGTGCTACATATTTTGCCTCGTCTAATGTCATATCGCCTGAATCTATTTTTTCAGTAAGCACTTTAATCACATTTTCTCTAGCAATTTTAGCATGACCATAGGCACCCTCAACAAATACGTAGTCGCCTCCAAATGCTAGTATCTTATTTACGGGAAGTAAATCAAGCCATTCAGACAATATGCGTCTTGCAGCGTCAGGAGATATAGCATGTAGCCAACATAAGTCAAGATATACGTTTGGAAATTGCTTTGCTAATGCACCAAGTTCACGAGAAAATGGGTACCCGGCATGGAATATGTCAAATTTAGTGTTCTTATGTTCTCGTAACAACTCTATTAATAGGAGGGGATTTGAGTTTCTTAGATCATTCCAAACGCCTTCCTGTAATCCAGTATGAATCTGAATTGGAAGTCCTAATTCCCCAGCAATAGTGGCTAAGTAATGCATCATGAAATCCTGAAGTGGCTTTACTTCCTCAAAACTGAGATGAGAACTCTCTCTAGCTATTAGCTTATTGAATATCATCTCGGCCTCTTTAAAGTCCACATTCTCATACAAAAGGGTCCTGTTATACGCCAGGCCTGTCTTAATACCAACAATAGAGCCCTTTACGCGCTCAACGGAAGTCCTTAAAGCCTTTATCATATCTCTTAAGCTTTTGATTTCCACGCCTACCTTCTTACTTAGTCGTTTTATATCATCGCGAGAGTGAACATATATGAAGTCATCAAAGCGTAGGACAGGTGCGAACAACTCTCTATCTACATCAGTCTTAGAAACATCTACAATGCATAACTCGATATTTGCCCTATCTTTGAGTATGTATTTGTAAAAGCCTTTTCTACACATCTCTTTCATTTTCCCTGCAACTCTCTTGATAGATTCGAACGTTATCTCCTCCTCACCATAGATATCGCGTAGAATTATCCTTATAACTCTTGCATAGCCTGTATTCCTGGATAACTCCCAGAACTTTACGAAGTCACTCCATTTCTCATCAAGGGGAATCGATGGATCTCTTAGTTTCTCAAGGGTTTTGGGATCAATACCAGAGATTAAGAAATCCGTAGACAGGTAATGTGATAGGAATATTGATATTGGGTCATGTGGACCCTGAATCCTTGCGTTTTCATCTTGTATATGTTCATGAGTATCTATTATTGGAAGCGAATACACGAAACGTGCTATCTCTTCACTCATGATATGTAATATGTATCGAACCGTAGATAAGCATGTACGCTAAGGTATTATGCTTCAAGATGAGATTATAGTATATTTGGTCATGCTTAATGTGAGGATAAAGATTAAAGGTGATAACGTTAGATTATCCTAACGTGATTGTGTTAAGACGTTAATGAAGGGATTGGATAACCTAAAATTAAGAGAATTCTATGAGGGTTAAATTATTAAGTTCGTGTGACGTATGGTTGGAGGGTATAGATACCTGGGTGAGTTAACTTGAGTGGAGAGGCACCAGATGATCTGATATGGTTGATTACATCAAGGTGTAATTTAGCATGTAAGCATTGTTATGCTTACTTATATAGAAAGGAGGAGGAACTTAACACACGAGATGTTATCAAGATTATAGAAGATGCTGCAAATGCTGGTGTTGAGCGCATTCACTATACGGGTGGAGAGCCGTTAATACGAGAGGATATATTTGATGTCCTCAGACACACACTTGACTTAGGACTTTCGACTAGCATATTTACTAACGCAACAATGGTTAATGAAAGGATAGCTAATGAACTTGCAAAACTTGATGTTGTCGTATATACGAGTATGGACGGTTACTCTAAGGAGACATATGAGAGCATTAGAGGAATTAACACTTGGGATAGATTCATTCGAGGTCTTAAAGCGCTCATTAACTCCGGTGTCTATGTACACGTAAATATATCGGTTACTGAGACCAACTGGGAGTACGTTGGCAAGACTATAAGAAAGGCGTTGGAGTTTGGAGCGAGCTCTATTTCGATAATACCCGCTATGCCCTCTGGAAGAGCATTATCTAATGGCATTTACGTAAGGGCTAAGCACTTCCTTCAAGCACTTAAGGAAGCGACTAAAGTAGCTAGGGAGATGGGGATAATACTATGGGTATGGTGTGCACCGTTTGTACCTATTGTTGAGAGGTCTCCATATATAAGATGTGGTAACTGCAGATATTGGGATGTAATGGATATAACACCATCAGGGAGGGTTATATTATGCGATGTCTTAAATTATGAGATATGCGACATTAAGAAATTAGGAATAAAAGGAGCATGGAAAGTACTTAAGGAACATCCATTAGTGCAAAGGATAATGTCACCAAGATTAAGATATCCATGTAGTGATTGCCCCTTAAGTGATTATTGTAAGGGTGGATGTTATGCACGTGCGCAGATAATCTCTGGTTCTATTGAGGCTCCTGATCCATTATGCCCAATAGTCTCCGGGCACGTCAGAATAGAAGAACTTTAATAAAAGTCAAGTAATGTAGGAATTACCTCTTCTCATTTTCATTTAATGTCTCAGGCATACTTAACACTAGAGGGAGTCTAACGATAGAGTCTACTACCACGAGCATCACAAAAGGAGCCGAGGGAGAGACTAATGTCCATAACAGTCCTCCTATGAGCGAAGCAGGAGCTCTAGCAAGCCCTCTTAACATGCCAATAATACCACTCCATATCCCTCTAAATGAGCTTTCTACAAGCTCCATTCTAAGTGAGGACCACGCGCTCATAGCACCCCAGGCTATACCTCTAAGCGCAGCAACTAATAATAGATAGTTCTTATTAGGAGCAAGAATGAGAAGCAACATTGAGGCATATAGGAAGGGACGGAACAAGGCTATAGTTTTCCTTCTACCAATGATATCAGCCAATCTTCCTATTGGAAAGGACGAGAACATGTATGTGAGATTACTAATTGAGCCCATTAATCCTAGAATAAGGGCATCCGCACCCTTTATTTCAGCAGCATACACCATTATAAAAGGATTGACAGCACCGAATATAAAGCCACCTAAAGATTCAACAATAAGCCAACCGCGAATCTTAGAATTCCTTAAGACAAGCCTTAATTCGTTAATGGGATCTCTGACAAGCTTTATATCTAACGAGTGAATAGTCTCCTTCCTAAGACCTAAAACCACCCATGTATAAGTACATAGGATTAATAGGAATTGAATGAAGAAGAGAATCTTAATACTCCTCACGTTTAAACCTCCTAAATAGGAGAGGATTAAACCAGCTATCGTAGGGGATACTATTGATGCAAGTCCCGAGAGCATGTACAAAAGACCGAAGCCAGTAGCCCTCCTTCTATTGGGCAATGTTTCAGCTATAATTATGGTCTCTAGCAAGCTTATAGACCACATCTCAATATGTGATATCAAAATTGGAATCACAGTAATCCTCCAGTCCCTTGCCAAGAAATAAATTAATGGTGTAAGAAGCGTAAGAGCTAATGAAGATAGGTAGATCTTCTTTAGACTATAGTAATCAGCAAGCCATCCGAGAGGAAGAGCTAGAAAAGATGAGATTAAACTACTTATGGTATTTAGGCTACCAAGCTGTACTATACTTGCGCCTAACTTAGTTATGTATATCGATATGTAATTCTGTGAAAGTCCTGAAGCGAAGGAATAGGCTACCCTCTTCATTAAGACTATTTTATAGACATGACTAAGACCTTTCGAGCTCACCTTCCCCAAGCCTTTACTTCTCATGCGTAGAAAAATAAGGTCAGAGGGAGAAAATAAATTTTAATGCTCCGTTTAATCACGATGATATTTTAATCACAGATATCTCGTCGGCTTTATGACCGAGAGGTCATCGCTGAGAGAAGCGCTATTCACTCTTTGACTTTTCTTTTAAGAAAAATACCTCCTTCATAAACTGACCTAATGAATTTCTGCAGAGGAGTATTACCTAATACAGCACACCGCTATCTTATTGTATTACGAAAGATCATATCATGGTGCGAAATGTGGGATAAAATATCTTATTCCACATTTCTGTTCCCTCTAGCCTTAAGCAGCAAAATAGCGGCTAAGAATCTCAAACGAACTTTACCTTAAAACGTGCTAGGTAAACCTATTGAAAAGGCTCCCTTCCAGAGGATCGTATGAAGGAGGTCTTAGCAATGTTA
>Ga0180300_10000762_pt1 | contig 14542 bp, 6 predicted proteins | sample GuaBasSediGuay15_FD_121798 | JGI IMG/M metagenome (GOLD analysis project Ga0180300, IMG submission 121798) | Subseafloor sediment microbial communities from Guaymas Basin, Gulf of California, Mexico - Guay15, Core 4569-2, 21-24 cm | ecosystem: Environmental > Aquatic > Marine > Hydrothermal... | reverse complement strand
AGTGGGTACAAAGATCGGTACAGCCACCGATCTTGATGGCTATTACTTCCTGATCAACATTCCTCCTGGAACGTACACGTTAAGAGCCTCAATGATAGGATACAATCCCCAGGAAATTAAAGGGGTTGTTGTGAAAGCAGACCTTACCACAGAGGTGAATTTTTATTTAACCTCCACAGCAATAAGAACAGAAGAAATTGTAGTTACTGCTGAAAGAGAACTTATTGAGAGAACAGCAACAGAGACGAGGCGTGTTGTTAGCTCTCAGGATATAAGCCAGTTACCCTATACAAACTTCCAGGCTGCTGTTACCATGCAGGCAGGTGTCACCGGGGTTAACATTGTGAGAGGTGGAAGAGACGACGAAGTTGCATATTATGTGGACGGCATGCAGGTCAGTTCACCCATATACGGTGGATTCTATGCGAGAATCAATACCTCTGCTATCCAGGAAATGGCTCTAATTACTGGTGGTTTCAACGCAGAATATGGGCAGGCACTCTCTGGCGTTATCAATATTGTTACAAGAGAAGGTGGACCCAAATATTCAGGTGAGTTAACGGTGAGAACTGATGCTATACTGCCTGAAAAATATTCCAGAAAATATACAAACACAGAGCTTTCCTTTGGGGGACCAATTCCAGGAACCAAAAAGAAAGTGAGATTCTTCCTCTCCGGTCAGGGTCTCTACAGAGAAGGTGCAGCTGCTTTTACCCATGAAGTGGAATACCCCATCATTAAGGCTTATGAAACTGGGACTGATGAATATAGAGCATTCGTGGATACTGCTGAAGTTTACTGGTATGATCCATCACAACCTTATAGCTATAGGTATTACAAAGAAATTTATGATGATGCTGTATACTGGCAAGACTGGTATGAAAAGCACCCTTACATGCTCCCTCACACAGAATTTGAAGAATATCACCTGCAGGGTAAACTGACTTTACTTCCAAGAGATAATATGAAAGTTCTTATTTCTGGAATGACAGGAAGAGAGCAGTGGGAGAACTATGACCAGGCATGGAAATACAGGGGATTCAGGTATAGATCCGATTTCCGAAAGGTCGGTCAGGTTACGATGAGTCTTAACCACGTGCTGAAAAACAACCTCTTCTATACTCTTAATGTGGGATACTTCCATCAGAGGAGAAGAATAGGTGTTAAGGATAAAGAATACGAAGATACTGCAAGGGTAGATTGGCTTGACAAGTTCCTGAAAGATTACAAATTTATTGGTACGATTCCAGAGCCCGATACTCTTCATACAGCAATTCCAGGATATACTAGATATAGTTACGGTCCAGCTAACCCTTGGGGTATCGGTGACCAGTCCTACGTAAACTTTGTAGCCTTTGGTGATTACAGAGTTCTCCACAGTCGTCAGGAAGATACTTACAGTTTGAAATGGGATCTCACGTGGCAGGCTAACAAATATCATGAATTCAAGACAGGTATCGAAGTAAGAAGACATAAGCTCGATTATTATCACAATTCTCTGCCATGGGACAACAACCCGTTCCTGGGTGTGTTCCATACAGAGCCCTTACAGCTTGCAGCCTATGTACAGGATAAGATGGAATTTGAGGGACTTATAGTGAATGCCGGTCTCCGTCTGGATTACGTTGATCCTAACTATAATTATTATATTGATATAGAAAAGATAAGACCTGATACCATATTCCAGATTACACCAGAAGATACTATTCCTAAGGATGCACCTCCTAAATGGCAGCTTTCGCCGCGTCTCGGAATTTCACACCCAATTACAGAAAGACAAGTCTTCCATTTTGCATATGGATACTTCTTCCAGACACCTCCTTTAATTTACTTCTATCGTTCTACAAACAATACTCCTCTACAGCTTGCTCAGAGGGGTAATAATATTGTAGGTAACCCCAATCTCAATGCAGAAAAACAGATTGCTTATGAAGCAGGTATAGCTACACAGATTACTGATAATTCTGCTTTTGATGTTACTGCATTCTACAGAGATATTTACAGATGGGTGGGTACAAGAGAAGTGCTTGCGGTTCCTAATCCATACTACATCTATGTAAATGCTGATTATGGTAATGTTAAAGGTGTGGAGTTTACCTATCAGATGAGTAGTAAGCTGGTCTCCTTCAGAACCACATATACCCTTCAGTTTGCACAGGGTACTGCAGCCGATCCATATGAATCTTATGCTAATTCTTACTATCAGTTCTATGGTAGAGATCCAAGAACAGGCCAGGCACTCCCAGTTCCTCACAGTGTGATACCTCTTTCCTATGACCACAGACATACAATCAATGCTCAGCTCACCCTTAATATACCAAAAGGATTTGGGCCTAAGGGTATCCTTGGAAATATGAACATCATGTTCATCCACAGAAGCCAGAGTGGTACACCATATACACCCACTGACCTGAGAGGCAATATTATAGGAGACGTGAACTCCGAGAGAACTCCATGGACACACAATACCGATTTAAGAGTAACCAAGTCTATTGGACTTAAAAATGTTTCCTTTGATATCATACTTGAAGTATTTAATCTCTTCAACATAAAGAATGTTGTGTCAGTCTATTCCAGCACCGGTGAACCCGATAACAATGGTGTTTACAAGATTCTCACTGTTGAAAATGTTGCAGGACCTGATACCTTTGAACTGGGAGAGGTAGGTTATAATCCTATGAGAGATATCAACGGAGATGGAAAGCTCACACCAGAAGAAAGATACGAAACCTATCTCATGGCTCTGAAAGACTATCAGGACAATCCCGGACACTATGATGACCCAAGAGTAATCAGATTAGGAATCGCAATCAGGTTTTAAAAGGAGGTTTTAAATGAAAATAGGCAAGGTAATAAGTATTCTATTGGCTGTAGGCCTTATATCAGGGAGTGCATATGCAGCGACAAAAACCAGTGCACCCTCTTCAAAGATATTTGACATAAATCTTCTTGATGGAAACCAGTTTAATATGTATCTTTCCAACTACGGTAAATTTGCTCAGTCTCCGGAGGGTAATTCTGGTGCCTGGTGGCCTGCGAATAGAAGACTGGAGACCTATATATTTGGAGCAGGAATTTATGTTGGTGCTCTCATAAAGAATTCGGATGGAACAGTTGATACTGTGATAAGTTACGGATATAACCCTAACAGTGGTATGTCAGAGCTAGTTCCTGCTCACCTTCTCGGTGATAGTACGGATTACAAAGCTGCTCAGGGTGATCCTTATGACCGTGTACACGTATATGGTAAGACCAATCCACCTGTTGGTCAGTATGATTGGCCTCTGAAAACAGTTACAGGCTTGGATAGTGTTGTATCTGCAAGAGACGGCTATGTGGAATTCACGGATTTGGACCCTGCTTATCAGGAATCTGGTTCAAAACCTATCGGTATTTTCTATCAGATGAGGACCTTCCAGTGGACCCTTTCAGGGCTGGACAAGATAGTCTTCCAGCTCTATAGAATCCAGAATATTTCAGGAGATACTCTGGATAGTGTTTTTGTGGGCCTTCTCTATGACAATGATGTTGGAAATGAAGCCGGTGCAAATGCCAATGACCTTGTTGGGTTTATAAGGGCATTTGATTTTCCTGATGATACACTTGGTCCAGTCTACATTAACACCACGTATCAGTATCAGACAGTTACAGAGCCTGGATGGGTGGGAATTGACGGTCAGGGAATGCCCGGTGTAGTGGGTAGTGTGCTGCTTGAAACTCCCCTTGCAACCGATACAGTTTATATCACAGATACCATAGGAACTCATGTTATAGACACAGTATATCCCGGCGAACAGCTTGGTATGACAGCTATGAAAATATTCACCATCTCCATTGACCCAAGAACCGACCAAGAACGTTATCAGATGATGGCCGGGTATGATTTGGCTGAGGCAGGTGGTAAATACAATCCGTATCAGGACGATATCTTTGGTCCAGGTGATAAAAGGTATATCCAGGTTGCAGGACCCTTCACATTCTATCCAGGCGAGATCATAAATTTCTACGCTGCCACACTTATTGGAAAAGATACAGTTGATATAGCTTATGCAGCAAGATACGCAATTAATATGTATTATTCCGGGTTCTTTGGCCCTCAGCCACCAGCCAGACCAACACTCAATGTAATGGTTGGAAATCATGAGGTGAGGTTATGGTGGGACAACACGGCAGAGTTAGCTCGAGATGCCTATGCAGATCTATCTTTGGATCCCACTTCTCAGGCCTATAACCCTGCATATAGAGAATATGATTTTGAAGGCTATATTTTAAGGAGGAGTATTGACCAGATTCACTGGGATACTCTAGGAATATGGGATCTCTCAGACGGCTACACAATTGTTTACACTGATAGTATAGTTCTTCAAGATGGGTCACCAATGTACACCGATTCAATCATTCTTGGAGATGATATAGGACTAACCCACTATTATATAGATAAGGATCTGATAAACGGTCTCACTTACTATTACGAGCTGAAATCTTTTGACTTTAACTTTGGTAACTATAGAGTAACACCTAGTGGTGACACAATTGGCACTTATCCTTTCTCCTTAGAGAGCCCGCCAGCATTGGTCTCTGTTGTGCCTCATACTCCGCCTGTAGATTTGCTCCCATCAGAAATCACTGTGGAGACCCATGGATACTTTAACACTGTCACATATGAAAATATAGATGTGGTGGATAGGGATATTACAGCCACGAGTTATAGAATAGACTGGTTGTATCTAGGCGGTGATCCTACTGCATCAAGGGATAATTACAATGACTTTCCTCAAATTGCTTACATGATTACGGATGAGGGTACAGGGAATGTGCTGGTTGATACTACCTTCCTGAGCTTTTCAGCCGGATATGACTCCAAGGGAAGAATACATTACTACGGTGAGGCACCCGTAGTCGGCGGTATCTTGTTAAACAATGACATTATAATTGAGGGTCTTAAGGTGGACCTCCTGGCTGATTCAGCCTACTATCTCGTACCTAGAGAGATCTATTCAGATACTACATATGTAGTAGATACACTCACGGGTGATACCACATATCTTTATCCACCTGTGGATACCACAGTGTGGAACATTACCCAGACCCCACTCTGTCAGATTGATGAAATCTCTAATCCCGATAATCACTTGATGATATACCCTGTTAACAAAGGATTCTTCTACCCCACGACCTATAAGATAACATGGGTAGAGGTAGGAACAGATTCACTGACTCTTGTAGTAGTTGACACCCTGAGAGGAGATACAATACCATTCTCTCCCAATGTAGGTACTGACTACAACAGGAACGGAGATTTCGGCTGGGGCTTTGTAGTCTATTACAGAAGCCTTGGCGGAAAGGTAGTTGTGGATAAGATTGCCAAGATCGCTACTGTTTCTAATTCTAGACGTGAAGAAGGTGTATGGGGCTTTAAGCTACCTGGGAGTGGTATCCTTTATTTCAGAGACTTTAACCACACTGCAACTCCACCTGCAGCAGGAACAGAGTGGATTATAACCACTTCCCCTGCTTATGGACGCATGCCTCTTACAGGAGAAGATCTGACCATAACAGTTACTTCCTTTAAAAAGACGACAGACTATACACTGGACAATGTAAAGGTTGTCCCCAACCCCTATTACGTCCTCACTCCCAGAGATCTTTCTAAGGAATTTAGAATAGGTGGTGTGAGATTCACCAACCTCCCTGAAGAATGTACCATCAGAATTTATAATCTGGCTGGAGACTTGGTCAAGGTGATAAATGTTACTCCTCAGGATGACGGTGAAGTGACATGGGAATTGCTCACTGAATTCGGAGTAAGACCTGCCAGCGGTGTTTATATCTATCATATAGAAACCCCAGATGGAAAAGAAAAAGTCGGCAAATTTGCCGTGATATTCTAAGGAGGTCTACCATGGTTAGAAAAATATTAGCAACATTACTTTTAATAGGGATAGCATCGGCTGGACTTCTCGAAAAGCCGGATTTCTCCAAGGTAGGGACCTCCGGAGCAGCATTCCTGAAGATTAACACTTCTGCACGTATTCAGGGACTTGCAGGTGCATTTTCTGCTATTGCAAACGATGTGACAGGAATGACAATGAATCCTGCCGGGTTGGGTAATTTGACAAGACCCCAGGTTTCAATTAACTATACTAAATGGATTGCGGACATAAACTATGGTTACATAGCAGTGGGATTCCCTGTCAAATTTGGTGCTTTTGGAATTCAGGCGGGAATGCTCAGTATAGGCGATATGGAAGAGACAACTCTGGAGGAACCCGAGGGGACTGGATTTACCTTTAGCGCCAGTAGCATGGTCTTCGGAATGACATATGCAAGGGCTATGACGGATAAGCTCACGTTCGGAATCACTGGTAAGTTTATCAGAGAATCGATAAAGAGGGAATCTGCTACTGGGCTTGCAGTTGACCTGGGTAGTTATTACAGAACTGGATTCAAAAGCCTCAGAATCGCTATGGCAATTAATAACTTCGGCACATCCATGAGATTTAAGGGTCCCGACCTTGATTATCCTGTTATTCCCTCTGATTGGCAGGATGAGTGGAACTATGCTGGTGGTCCTCTTCCACTTAGCCTCAAAAGTTCCTCTTATAGTTTACCTCTCATGTTCAGACTGGGCATTGCATACGATTTCATAGATAATGGCAAGAATTTACTAACAGGTGATTTTGACCTGCTCCATCCCAATGATGGCCAGGAAAAATTCGCACTTGGCTTTGAGTATACCTTCGACAGAATCTTCTCCCTGCGTGTCGGTTACAAATTGGATCCTGATAAGTACTGGGATCAGGAGAGCAAGATAGAAGGTCTCTCCGCTGGAACAGGGCTCAAACTGCGTCTACCAAATGCTCTTCTGAATATTGATTACGCTTTTGTCAATAACGGCAAGCTCGGCTTCAACCACTTTGTGACAGTGGGATACTCCTTTTAAATGAGGAAAAGTGTAAAAACCAGAGGGCCAGGGGTTATTCTCCTGGCCCTCCTTCTTTTTTTTGTAAACCTTAAGGCTGAGAAAAAGGAATGGACTCTTTTGATTTACATGGCAGCGGACAACAGTTTGACAGAGAGTGCCGACCTTGATTTAAAGGAAATAGAAAATGGCGGATATCCTGCAAACACTAATGTGGTGATTGAAGTAGATAGAGCCTTCCCCAGTATAGAAACGAATACAGTTGTATATGTTCTCAGCAGTGATGGTTTGATTAAAATTAAAGACCTTGGTGAGCTTGATACAGGTAGCCCAGAGGTTCTCAGAGATTTTATTTTGTGGGGGATTTCTAGTTTCCCAGCAAAACGTTTCGGTTTAGTTCTCTGGGGCCATGGAAAAAGCTGGGATAAATCCACTTCCTTTGTTAGCCCGAGGTTTTTTGGGAATGATTATTCTTCTGGAAATTCCATAGATGTTTATAATGGAGAGCTTTCATTAGCAATTCCTGATTCTATTTTGGATTTTATCCTATTTGATGGATGTATGATGGGGGGCATTGAAGTTCTAAGTGAGCTCTTCAATAAAGCTCATTATGTTGTAGCTTCCCCAGCACTTGTTCCGGTATTTGGTTTTCCTTATGATTCCTTAATAGGTATTTTCGATAGATTTGGTTCTTACTCCACTTTAAAAATTCTCCAAGAAATTTGCGACGATTATATTTCAGAATCTAGCGAATACGAAACTTCACTTTCCATTACAATATTTGACATGCGTTCTCTCAATTCTGTATTGTCTTACCTTAAGCAAGTTGCTTCAGTCCTAACTAAACTTAGTGATGATAGTCTCGAAGTGTGGAGGCAAAAAGCATTTGGCTACAGTGTGATAAATCCCGAGGTTAGGGATTCCTTATCCCCTTACGTGGATCTTAAAAATTATTTGGAATATTGTGGTTTCAATTCTCAGGCCGTTTTTGACTCCTTTGTTATATATCATTCTGCTTCCGGTATTTATAAAAATACGGGTGGATTACATATATGGTATCCTGTTAATGAATATATTTTTGAGAGAGAATATTTTAATTACAGAAAGCTTTCGTTTGAAAAATTCACCAGGTGGTCAGATGTAATCATTTCTACCTATGGAGAAGAATTTCTACAGAGTCTTGTTATAGATTCTATAACGCTTAAAAAAACCACCGATGGCGTGAGAGTTTCATGGGGAGTGGTACCTCTTAAAGAAAATTGGCGGTATTCCGTTAGATTAGAAAATTTAAATAATGGCAATGTCAAATTTCATTATGTAATCCACCCAAAGATTACTCTTAAGCTTTTACCTGGTAATTATAGTTTAAGTGTGGGGGTTTATGATCCAGATGAAAATGTTTGGGGGATATATTCACCAAATGTAAATTTTGTTGTAGAACCCAACGAGATAGAGCTTTACCCCGATATAATCACGAGCGACTTTATGAATTTCCAGCAGTTCGGTATAAAAATTTTTACTATTGATGGTAAAAAAGTGAAATTCTTTGAAGCACATGGTGTTTATATTATTAAGTCACAGGATAAGAGTAAAAAAATCATATATGTTAAATAAATTGCTATATATTCCACTTGACAATTTATGAAAGTTGCGTTATAAAATAATCATCTAAAAGGAGGTATGCAATGGTTAAAAAAATGGTGGTAGTGCTCCTCGCAGTTGGGCTATTGGGAGCCACCGCAAGGCAAGATGCAAAAATAGATACAAAGTGGGTGCCCACAACCACCACAGGTGTGGTGAAACAAGCTTGGAACATACTCTACACGGACTCATCCAATAACGCCTATACATTCTGGGCCATATCCCAGGACCCAATAGCCGTCTCGGGTGACACCATAGTTTATGTATACAGACAATACCAGCCTGACGGCTCTGGCTTCATTGCTATTACAGCAACTATAGATGGTGGTGTAACATGGATGCATGATGAAAGAGTGAATGAGGATGCAGGCTTGCTTATTGATGGTGGTAGATATCCATCTGCAGAAATTGCTGTGTATCCTATAGCTTCATGGGCAGAGCTTGAGGGTGGTTGGGGTCACCCCATGGTTGCTGCAGGTGACTATATAACACCTGATCTTGCCCTTGGTGTAGATCCTGGAAACTTCTCTACTCACAAATCCATTGCAAAAAGATTACCTGATGGGAATGTGGCTGTCTTTGGTGTAACTACAGGTGATGAAGTCCTAACTTATGTCTTTGATCCCAATACTGGAACTATTGTGGGAACTGTTGACACTGCAATTACAGCAGTCTATCCAACAGCTATTGTGCCAGATTATGCAAATGGAAAGATCTGGTTACTGGCTTGGGATGATAATGTAGGATACAGAGGTTGGGCTCTTGATATAAATAACTTCCCTGCAGTCATTGATTCGATTGACTTCCCACTTCCTCCAGTTGTGGAATGTGGAACATATACAGACTCACTGGGAACACATCCTGACACCATTGATGTTTTCAACTGGATGTGGCTGGATGGTGCAGTACTCAATGATGGTACACCTGTGGTTGTTGCTGACATGTTCAGAAACAATCCTACCTACTTTGGCCTTCAGCAGGGTATCGTTTTAATGAGACCTGATACTACATTCTATGTGCTTGGTCCTGATTCCTTACTCAATGTTTACTATCCTCAACTTTCCTATGATGCAGCAAATAACGTTCTTGCGCTCTTCTGGGAGCAGATGGTCGAGCCCTTCACCGGTGCAGACACAGTCTATGGTTGGGGCCGCTATGAGGTCTATATGATGTACTCCCTGGATGGTGGATACACCTGGACAGCTCCTGAAAAGGTACTGGGTGATAGCACAATTAATGTTAGCATGCTCCAGGTCTGCAGAAACATGCAGGGTGGAAGAGTCTACTTAGCATACATGCTGAACGCTGCAGATCCCATGTATGATATTTACATGGATGTATGGACAGATGCTACAGGAGCATCTATCTCCATGGAATATGACTACTTCGGCTATCTTGAACCTGTGGGAATTCGCGAATCTCATGGTGGTGCTCTGAAGTTTACGGTGAAGAGTAACATTGGCTCCAGAATGGACATCGAATTTGCTCTTGACAATGCTACCAGCGTGAAGGTTGGTCTTTATGATGTAGCTGGAAGATTGGTAAAATCTGAGACCTTCGCAGGCAAAGCAGGTCTCAACAGCATATCCATTAACACCGGTGACCTTCCAAGAGGTGTGTACTTCGTGAAGGTGAGTGCAGGCGATCTCAAGGGCGTTGCCAAGACAGTGGTTGTCAAGTAATTCGAGCGACAACAAGATTATTAATTCGGTGGGGCCCATTACGGGCCCCACTTTCTTAATAGAGAGAATGTAAAATGATAAAATTTGTTATTTTCTTTCTTTTTAATACTTATATTGGTCCCTATGTTCCCAATAGAGTTATATTTAAAATCAGACCTCAGTATAGAGAAGAGATTAAGTCTGCCGTAATCCCGGGATGGAAAGGAAGGGCTCTTACTGGCTTTCTTGATATTGATAGGTTGCCTTTTGGAAATGTTATCAAATCTTTTGGAAAGGTCAAGGAGTCAAGGAGACTTCTCTATGGGAAATTTAATCCTATGGCTCAGGATTTCGGCCTAGATTTAATCTTTATAATAGATTATGAAGATAAGGTGAATGTTCCTGAAATCTGCGATGTGCTCAAGACACTGCCCGAGATAGAATATTCAGAACCTGATTACCTCTATCCTGTAAAACTTCTTCCCAATGACCCTTTACTGGGAGATGATTTCTACGCCAAAGAGTGGCACCCTTTTAAAATTAAATGTCCCGAGGCATGGGATCTGTCAACTGGTAGTGATAACATTGTTCTTGGTCCCATAGATTCTGCTGTAGACTGGGACCATCCTGATATTTATGATAACCTTTGGGTAAATCCTAACGAAGACGCAAATGGAAATGGTATAGCAGATTGGCCTGCTGATTCCAACGGTATTGATGATGATGGTAATGGATTCGTAGATGATGTTTTTGGGTGGGATTTTGTAGATAATGATTGGGACCCATCACCGGAAAGTCCCGAAGAGAACCATGGGACTCATGTATTTGGAATAATGTCTGCAGTTACAAATAATGGTGTGGGTGTTGCCAGTATTCCTTGGCACAGCAAAGGGATGGCATTTAGATGTGGACAAGGGGGATATATTTTAACGTCCTCTGCTATTAATGCAATGAAGTATGCAGCAGATAATTTTGTATATGTGGAAAACTTCAGCTGGGGTAGCTATTACTATAGCTCATCCCTCAATGATGCAGTTCAATATGTTTTTAATTCCGATGTGATCATGTTTGGAGCAGCAGGTAATGAAACTACTAATGTGGCAATTTATCCTGCAAGGTATGATCACGTAGTGGGAGTCGCTGCTACAAATTACTACGATGAGAAGACCTTCTGGTCAAATTACGGGCCGGGGGTAGATGTATGCGCTCCCGGTGAGAATATTTATAGTACTGTACCCGGAGGAAGCTTTGAGCAGTGGGATGGTACATCTATGGCTTCTCCCACTGCTGCCGGCGTAGCCGGACTGCTCAGGGCCTACAAGCCGTCACTAAGCGTTGCAGAAGTTGAAAGTCTGATTGTTTGGTCCTGTGATGATATTTATCCACTTAATCCTGACACGCTTTATGGTAAGCTTGGGGCAGGGAGGGTAAATGCATGGCGTGCCCTTGCAATGGTTACCTATTCTAATCCTTATATAATCGATTATACAGTGGATGACTACAGCGGCAATAATGATGGAAGACCAGAACCGGGAGAGAGAGTGAGACTATACTTCAAAGTAACCAATGAAATTCACTGGCTAGATGCTAGTAATTTAATTTTTACATTCCATACAGACGACGCTGGAATTACTATGCTAGATTCAGTGGTTCAGATTTCTACTTTGCTCAATGGTGATACTGTGGATATAGCAAGTGATTTTATCGAATTTGATGTGTCTGGTAATACAAGATTCGTCAATTTCAGCATAAAGATTACAGCTTCTCCTCAGCCTGTGGATACAATTACATCCTTGAGGTTGATCATTGGTTACCCGGAAATTGTTTTGATAGATGATGATGGAGGGGATAGTATAGAGAACTGGTACAAGAGTATCCTGGATTCTCTTGGTGTAGTTTATGAAGAATGGAAAAGAATTGATGGACTTAAGAGCTTTGTTACCCATCCAAGAAGCCTTGTGATCTGGTTCACGGGTAATGATTCCACAGAAGTTTTAAACCAGGAAGATATTGATTCTCTGTCAGCGTATCTCTCTCAAGGGGGAGGGCTGTTCATATCTTCTCAATACCTTGCGGAAGATACTCTGCCGGCGCAATTTATAACCAATTATTTAAAAACCCAAATAGATTCAACGGGTTTCAGCGACCTAGTGGGGGCCAAATCTTATCCTGGCGATACTATCTTCGATTCGGTCTTTCTAAAACTATATGGAAGTGGAGGAGCAGATAATCTTATTTCGGCGGACAAGATTTTACCGCTTCCAGGTGCAGATAGTATCCTTTACTATACTGATGTAAGAGGAACTCAGAACCTTGGCATTGCAGCAGTTGGATATAAGAATACGTATAAAACCCTCTATTTTGCATTCCCCTTCGAATGCATTGATGATAATGTTGCAACTAGAACCTCCAAATATCAATTGATGGCGGATATTCTGGAATGGTTTGGCCTATCTCTGCCATCCGTGGGAGAATATAACAGTGGTTTTGAAAAAGTGCTGGTAGATAATCATCCTGTTGTGGTTAAAGATATTCTGAGTATGAGTCTTCCTATAAGAAAAGGAGAGGAAGCTATAGCGACAGTATACGATGTCCAGGGGAGACAAGTACTGAGTAAAAAGTTTACTACTCCCCAGATGAAATTAAATCTGGAAAAATATGGTAAAGGACTATACATTCTGAGAATAAAATACGGTAAGGGGTTTTCTACTTTTAAATTTCTTAAAATTGATTAGTCATCAATTCTAAGGGTGAAAAGCCCCTGAGAAGTTAAAATAAATAAGATTTTATCATCTTTGAGATAAATTGACAGCACCTGGGAGTTTGTAGGAATGTTAAACCGCTCCCAAGTGCTGTTTCTAATATGATATATCCACACGGTATTGTTTACCGCAAATGCAAATTTTTCCTCTCCACCTGAAATGAGGCAGTACATGGGATTGAACGGTGGGGTAAGATAAGTGTAATTAAAGTCTTTTTCGATAACTATAATACCCTGAAGAGTGGAAATAATAGTCCTTGAAGGGTTATACTTTGAAATTCTGAGTGGAAACAGTGACAAATATCCAAGTGAGTCCTGGAATAAAAAAACAGAGTCATTTTTTAAAAAAAGAAAGTTCTCTTCTCCTTTTAATACGATGAAATCTCCAAGTGAGGATATTTCATTTATTCCACTGATGTTGAATTCTTTTACATTACCCCTCTCGCCAAAAATTTTTATTTGATTTGCGTTTGATATATACAGTAGTCCCTTTTTAGCAAATATAGCCTCGGGATGTACTATACCTGTTCTTAATGTTGCCCACTCGCCGTTTTTATAAATTGCGATTTTTCCGTCCTCACTCAAAAAGTAGGCCTTATCTGCTTCAGAAGCTCCACCTATAAAACCTGCTGTATTTAAAAAGGGAGTCTTATGGGCTACAAAAGTTTTGAAAGAGTCATGCTTCAGTAATGTCAATGAATTTTCTGCGATTACCCAAATATTTTGATTTTGGGGCACAATTTCTCTATAACTATTTTCATAGAATCCAATTTTTAAAGAATCAATTTCAATTTTACTCTCCATATCGTATATTGAGATCCCATCTCCCCAAGAACCTACATAGAGAAGATTCATCCAGGGGTAAAATACGGTATATTCACTCCAACCAACATGTTGATTATATTTTCTATATGGTGTCAGAAATATCAAGTTTTTGTTGTCTCTGTCTAAATTTATATTTTCTCCACACCAGAACATACCAAAAGTATCTGTAAATCCAAAAAGTTCTATTCCTTCAGATGAGTAAAACTTTTTCTCATTTCCGTCGATTATGATAACAACATCACCGTTTGTTCCTATAGCTTTTGGGTTTCTGAGTGAACCAAAATATTCAATTTTTTTAAGAAAATCATCGTATATAGCGAATCTGTTGTCAAGTGTAATAAAATACACCTTATTATTAATAAAAACAGCATATTTAACGCCCTCTTTAACTGGATAAGATATTTTGAGATGGTGGTCAAGAACATCGTATACATAAAAACCATCAGGTGTAGAGACGGTCAGATTATCAAAAGTTCGTGAGATATTTAAAGTATATAAGAATCTTCCAATGTAAAGACAATCTCCTTTTTGCTGTGGAAAAATAGTAATCATGAATAGAAGTAGAAGTATTGTGTTCATTCTTCCCTTAGCTTCTTTAAACCAAAACCTATATTTTCTAATATTTTTGTGGCAACAATTGACTCCTCAGATTCTTCCTCAAGAAGTAAATCCGCAACAAAACCGTGTATGTATGGTGATATCAGAGCTGAGTCTTCGGGGGATATCCCTTGT
>Ga0180300_10000761_pt1 | contig 14549 bp, 14 predicted proteins | sample GuaBasSediGuay15_FD_121798 | JGI IMG/M metagenome (GOLD analysis project Ga0180300, IMG submission 121798) | Subseafloor sediment microbial communities from Guaymas Basin, Gulf of California, Mexico - Guay15, Core 4569-2, 21-24 cm | ecosystem: Environmental > Aquatic > Marine > Hydrothermal... | reverse complement strand
TACTTAGAAGAGATTACGAGAGTAGACTAAAAGCCCTTCAAGATTCATCATCAATGCTCGTTGAAACGCTACGAAAGAAGTTAGTAGAATTGGAGAAGAAGGAGGAATCATTAGCAACGGAAATAAACCTCCAAGAGGCAAGAATGTACCTAGGTGAGATAACGAAGGAGGAATTCGAAGAGAAGACTAAGGACCTTAGAATTGAATTAGAAAAGCTACGTGCCTTCAAGAATACCGTAAGGGAATTCCTAAGTGAATACTCTGATGAGATAAACATAGTCCTACCGCCTAAGGAGGAATTGAGAGAGGAGCCTAAAGTGAAATTAGATGAGCATACAGTAATCAAACCAGTTGAGGAAGAAAGTGGTGAAGAGGTAGTAATAGACCAGGTAAACATTAATGAAAAGGAGTATGAAGATAAGAAACTGAACGTGGAGGTGAAAGATCTGGACAAGATCTTATAGCTCTACACGACTAACAGGGAACGTAATTCTCTCAAATCACGAAGCCTAAATCTTACATCGAACCTTCCATCTCTATCAAGTAAATAAGCATTAATCCCCATCTCCCTAGGTATTTCTAAATCGTAAACTGGATTATCACCTACATGTACCACTTCCTGTGGCCTCACATTAAGCTCCTCACACATCCACCTATAGAATTTATGAGTTTTTCTCGTAAGCTTCAGATGAGTTACGCAGGAGAATATCCTCTTAAAGTACTTCAAAAAGCCCTTTTCAAGAAGCAATGTCTCTGCAAAAATCAAATCAGCATTAGTGGCTATAACCAAAGTGTACTTCTCAGCTATTCTTGGCACGACGTCGTATACTTCTGGATATATATAAGCTCTCTTCACGGCTTTAAGCACTAGTCTCTTAGCATCAATGTTTAATTTGAATTTATTAATCCAATACTCTACTTCATACCATCTTATATCATTACTTCCAACGTTATCATACTCACTTAGAACTATTCTAGTGGCTTCATCTTCTTTTATGTTATGTACTTCCGCGTATCTACGCGGTATTAGGACGTTCCAGAAGTAATCAACGTATGATCGATCTACTATCGTGCCATCTAAGTCTAATGATACTACCTTGATGTTCCTCATAATCCTCATAGCTAACTTACCAAAGATATGTACATTTAAAGCAAACGGTTCATACTATAAGTTAGCTATTTAACTCCTTAGTACTTCTCTTTTCAGGGGTAATGCTATGTCTAGTACAAGCGAGATACTTAGTGGCATATCCGTAAGGAGACGTGTTGTGTTCAAATGTTCCATTTGTGGAAAGGAGATCTATGAAGAAGGTGTACCATTCACGTTCTATAAGGGAGAGCCTCTATGTATTGACTGCTACATAAAGAATCTAAGACATTCCGAAGGCGAATCGAAGAATGTAAGGCAGATCGAGGATAGTGAGAAATAAAATAAGGATATATGGATATATTTAGACTGGGGTCAAAGTACTAAGTGGTGTGCTTTCAGATGCGTTACAAGACATTAGGCAAAACGGGATTGAAAGTCTCTGTAATAGGCTTTGGAGCAATAAAACTACCCGAAATCACTGTGGAAGAAGCTATCAAGGTTCTAAATAGGGCTATCGACTTAGGAATAAACTTCATTGATACAGCTAGGAAATATAAGGATAGCGAGGCAAAGATAGGTATTGCCTTAAAGTCAAGACGTGATGAATTCTACATAGCTACTAAGACTAGATCTAGGGATGCTGATGGAGCTTATAAGGACATAGAGAAGAGCTTAAAGGAGCTTCAAACGGACTATATAGATCTCTATCAGCTCCATACTGTAAGCTCTAAAATAGAATACGAGAAAGTCATGAAACCAGGTGGTGCTCTAGAGGCATTAAAGAGAGCTCGTCAAAAAGGGCTTATAGGCCATATAGGAATCACAATTCATAGGGATCTAGATGTTATGAGAATGGCGATCGAAAGTGGTGAATTCGAGACGATAATGCTCGCGTATAATCCCCTTGATCCCGAGGGAGTTGAAAGGGAGGGAATATTGAAACTAGCTAAGGATTATGGAATAGGCGTAATAATAATGAAGCCCTTATCTGGAGGACAACTTGTACTTCCTGAGACAGCTATGGGAAAACAAGTGGGAAACGACAGATTAGTAAGATTATGTCTTAGGTACATACTCTCGAAGGACTTCGTAGATACCGTGATACCAGGTATGAAAAGGATTCCTGAAGTAGAAGAAAACGTAAGCGTAGCAGATATGCCTCCCTTAACTAAGGAAGAGGAGAACGAATTATTCAAGTTGATAGGCAGTTTAGGTAAATCATTTAGATATGGTCAGCTATGTCTTCGATGTGGATACTGTCTGCCCTGCCCTCAAGGAATACCTATACCCGATGTATTTCGAGCATATGATGCTTACGTTGGATATCCTGAAGAAGTAAAGGAGGTAGGTCTTAAGATCTATGAATCAATTAAAGTTAAGCCATCAGCATGCATAGAATGTAGACAGTGCGTAACTAGGTGTCCTGCTGGGATAGACATACCTGCTAGACTGAAGGAGGCATATAAAGTACTTGAGGATGCGTTAAGGAAGAGAGGTATTACTCAATAGGGGGTTAAGAAATATGAATGAGAGCATGAAGGCTTTAATAATATATAAAGGTGAGGAAGCTAGCATAGAGGAAATACCCATTCCTAAAGTAGGCCCTAACGATGTCTTAATAGAAGTTAAGGCATGCGGGATATGTAAGACAGATATAGAAATATATAGAGGTACTGTAGAGTTAGCCAAGTATCCCGTAATACCTGGACATGAGTTCTCAGGAGTTGTAGTAAAGGTTGGTGAGGCGGTAGAGAATATTAGAAGAGGAGATAGGGTTGTCGTTGATCCCAACATACCCTGTGGTAGGTGCTACTATTGCCGTACTGCGAGAAAGCATTTTTGCGAGAACTGGGAAGCCATTGGGGTTACGAGGAATGGGGCTTATGCTAAATACGTTGTAGCACCAGCGCATGTAGTGTATAAGACACCGGATAATATGCCCTTTGAGATATCCTGTTTAACGGAACCAGTCGCATGTGTTCTCCATGGAATACGTAAGATATCTCCACACATTGGCTGTACTGTAGCAATCTTTGGAGCAGGCCCTATAGGATTGATGTTTCTTCAACTACTAAGAGCAGTTGCATCTAAAGTAATAGTCCTAGAGATAAATGAAGTACGCTGTGACTTTGCTTATAAAATGGGAGCTGATGTAGTGATAAATCCCTTGAGGCAGAACGTAGAAGAGGAAATCCGGGAGATAACAAACGGCAAAGGTGTCGATATAGCAATAGATGCGACTGGAAATGTACAGGCAATAGAGACCGCTCTCAGAATAGTCATGCCCACTGGAAAGGTATTATTCTTCGGGGTTGCGCATAAGGACGCCTTCATTAAGATAAGACCCTTCGATATCTATCGAAGAGAGTTAACGTTAGTAGGTAGTTTTACGAATCCCTACACTATGGATGAAGCAATAGGAGTACTTAATAAGGGCCTCATAGAAGCAAGCAAGATAATAACTCATAAGATAGATCTTAACAGGGCATTAGCAGTCCTTAAAGAGGGACCACCTAAGGATGGGATAAAGATCGTAATTACGAACTTCGATTGAAGAGTAACATAATTCCCCTCCTAAATATCGTTTCCGAATATTTTTCTCATATTCGCTCGATATTATTTAAAGTGGATATCGGTAACCGACTTCCCTTTATTGAGTATTCTTCCAAACAGCGTGGTGCTATTATGGATCAGCTAACAGCGTTAACAGTAGTCCTCTCCATTTCCTTCATATTAGGCTATCTCCTAAAGAGAATAGGATCACATACCATGGTGGGTTATATACTCGCTGGTATCCTAGTTGGCCCAATAATGAATATCGTAAATATAGATGCAAACTTGCTTGATATGTTAAACGAGCTAGCCCTTTCCCTTATTGCTTTTGAATTAGGCCTTTTATTCCCCTTAAAACGATTTCGCTACCTTAAGGATTACCTTGTACTTAATGCCTTCATTTTCGTACTTAATCTTACGCTCTGTAATATAGTGCTCTCGTCGAGATATGCCTTCCCTTCCATCTTAATAGCCTCTCTCTATGCATTTAATGCAAATACTATAATAGGCTTTAAGATGCTTACTGAAGATGCAATAATGGATGAAGAAACGAAAAATCTCTTAATAGGGGTTCTCTCTACAAGTGACCTATTAGCTCTCTCCATATTAACCATAGTTCCTTCATTAAATGTTGCAGACGCCTTCTCCTTTTCGGGTCTTCGTTATTTTCTAGTGGGCTTTATTACATCATTTCTAAGCCTTGGCATAATGGGTATTGTTATAATGAAACTTGTAGTTTCTAGATTGGATGATATAAGCGATGATCTAGTACCGATATTCATAATCAGCTTATTGCTAATTTATTTGTACATCTCAAGATTATGTGGTCTCTCGTCCTTCTTTGGTGCTTTCATAATAGGTATGCTTTTCTCCTCAAGTTCATTAAGCCGTATGGTAAGGAGTCAAATGAAGTTTGTTAGTGAAATTTCAATTTACCTTATCTCGCTAATAGCTGGTCTCTCGTTTCCAAGGAGTGGCATTACACTACATACCATGTTTACATCAATCCTTCTTATATCAATTCTTCTACTCATAAAGTTCCTCTGTACAAGCCTAGCCTTATGGTTTTCAGGACTAGATCTCGAGAAAGCAGTACTCCTTACTATATACCTGTTACCATCTAGCGAGTTTACGATTGCTATAGCGAGACAGGGATTTAACATAGGGATAATAGGAGGTGACATATACTTAGCAGGAGTACTAGCCCTGCCTTTATCATTACTTCTCTCCAATATTGTTACGCCTAGATCATACTATATAGCTTCTAGAATTTCAAACTTATTGCCAGCTAGGACTAGGAGTCTGCTTGAGGAAAGCTTTAAGGTAATTCGTGATGCATTGAGTGCATTTCTAGCGGCTTGGCTTAATAGGAGCTTATTCTGGTTAGTTATACGGAAGCTCACAATACTTTCCATAATAATGGCTTCTTGTATGAGCATAATTAAAATCACAGCGAAACTACCGACCCCTATTTCTATGATGGTCTTTTCGACGTGTACATGTATCATAGCGATAACCATCTTCATTACATTCTCTTCCCTTGGCAGGACCATATGCCATATAGTACTTAACATAGCAAAAGACATAGTAAGGACGCGCTACTCACATAGATCTCGCGAGGTGATCTTATTATCCATCCATACTTTATCAAGAGCCATAAATATCTGGGGTGCTACTATACTCACGGTGACTACATCATTCTCGATAGTAAGAAACTATTTAAAGTATTCCTTCCCATTCGTTCCCTACATATTCCTCCTAGTTCCCTTAGAAGTACTCCTCATGGGCAGTGTCACGTATAAATTAATGAAGAAGGTTATTGAGAGACTAGAGTACTATATGGACATGCTCCTCATCAAGTAAAAAAGCGCCTCACCTATAGGGAAGAAAATATATGTTTCAATGTTTCTCCTTTAGTAAGAACGGCTCAATGCTACTTACTATATCCTTTGGTATTGCTGCTCTCACACCTTTCTTTGGATCAACCACCTGGTTTATCTTAAGGTCAACTACTAAGCTTGCTAGCATATATGCCTCCCTAAACCCTACTCCCAATGCCTTGCTTAATACGCTTACCGCGATATCGCTTGCCTCTTCGCTTGCCTCATCTAAGGTATCTCCACAGACTAATATTTCAAAGAAATCATTCGTCTCAAGCACCGGCCATGGTGGTTGTCTTCCCTTTATCAATCCTACACGAATTAGTACCTCTCCAGAGACCTCGACAGCCGATACGCATAACTCGCCATCAGCTTGTACTGCATGAAGATCACCCATTGCAAGAAGCGCTCCTTCAACGAATACTGGGAGATATAACTTAGTCCCTATACCCAACTCCTTTACATCCATGTTTCCTCCATGACGACCTAGGGAACCACATGGGATCTCCTCATCTGCTGGTGCAACTCCTATTGTTCCTATCATTGGTTTGACCTTCACTTTAATTCCATTGAAGCATACGAATCCATCCTTTATCTTAACTATCTTCACTCCTGCATCAAACATCTTTCTCTTCCCTAAGGCGCCATGCTCTGGCACTATTACTATTACCCCTCTCTCAGCGGTCTTTATATCAAGAATTTCAACTACTAGTGTATCGCCTGGTTCAGCACCTTCTATGTAAACGGGTCCCGTAGATCCGTTTACCTTACCCCAGTCTATCTCATCTAATGTAGTGCTCTCATCTTTTATTTGTCCTCCTAGTGCGTCGACTGTTTCGAAAATTACTAACTCTCCTGGCGATACCCTCTCTACAGCGATGTTATTAGGACTGAACTTATAGATGAGATTACGACTGGAGATGCGCTTCATCAATTCACCAACTTATGAAGAATACACATCAATTATTTAAGAGTTAAAAATGGGAGACTAAATAAAATAGATGAGAAATATGAGGAAGTGTCTCCATTACAGTAAATACTTCGATAAGGTTTATGGCGGATGGTTAGGCAAGTGCATTGGAGGCGTTATAGGAACTCAGACTGAAGGTCAGAAAAAGCTACATGACTTTACGGAGGATAACATAATACCTAAAGAGATCCCCCCTAATGATGATCTGGATCTTCAAGTCTTATGGCTTCACGCTATACAACAACGTGGCCTCTTCATAACAAGTCGTGATCTTGCTGAGGAGTGGATAGAGCACTGCTGGTACTGGTTTAATGAATACGGACGTTTCATTAAGAATTTCCATAGGGGGATAGATCCCCCTGTTTCCGGTTGGTTTGATAACGAGTACTTCTGTGAATCTATGGGATGTCCCATAAGATCTGAGATATGGGCTTTCATATTTCCTGGAAATCCTGATCTAGCTGCTAAGTATGCTGAAATCGATGGAGTCTTAGACCATACTAACAATTCTGTATGGGCTGAACGTTTTCTCTCAGCTATGGAGTCGATGACATTCTTCGAATCAGATATCGGTAAGCTAATAAAGATAGGCCTTAAGTACGTTCCTCAAGACTCTAAGTTATATCACCTAATTAACTTTGTCCTATCCCTAAAGAAAAGAGGCCTCTCGTGGATTGAGGCAAGAGAAGAAGTCCTTAAAAGGTACGGAAGTCCTGACTTTACATCTGTATTCCAGAACATAGGCTTCACACTAATAGCGCTACTATGGGGAGACTACGATTTCACCAAGACACTCCTAATAGCGTTAAATTCGGGCTATGATACGGACTGTACTTGCGCCACCGCTTGCGCCATCTTAGGATCAATTCTTGGTGCATCTCGAATACCAAAGAAGTGGAAAGAACTGCTTAAGGATGAGTTCGTAATGGGATTCAAATTAGAGAGAAGAAGTTATAAGATCTCAGATTTAGCAAGGGAAACCTGTGATGTAGGCGTGATAGCATCAAAAACCATTAACAAGGCAGTAGAGATAGTAGGTGCTCCTAAGCCGATAATCGAAATACCACTTGGGAAAAGTTTCCTGAAGTTGAAATTAACGTAGACTACCTAGGTCTTCCTGCTATAGGAAAAGGTCAGGAGAAGGAGATTGATGTAATTATTAAGAATAATCTCGACTATGGGATACTTGGTTATATAGACCTTAAGGTTCCTAATGGTTGGTCTGTCTCGGGACCAGCCTTTATATCCTTAAATGCAAAAGAAAGACAGAGAATTCGTTTTAGGATAAAAGCCCCCTTAGAAGGAATATTATGGGATAGAAATATACTTGAAATCACCTTTAAAACTATAGATGGCAAAATATGGCAAAAGCGTTTTGGCCTTTGTGGAGCTAGATTATGGAAGATCCTAGGCCCATTCTGGGAGGGAGTTGGATTCTTTGAAGATGTCGCAGACATAGATACAGCATATGTAAATGAGGACTTGATAACATCAGGTAATGAGGAAAGATTATTCGCTAAGGCCTCTGAGTTAATTGCACCAACAAGCATAGTACCCCTTAACGAGGTCTTTCCCTTAAGGTCTGAGTATGTGGTCTACCTTTACTATAAATTCCTCTGTCCAAACGAGCGAGACGTGAATCTCGTAATAGGAGCTAATGGCGATATAAAGGTATGGTTAAATGGCAAATTCCTAGGGAAATACGGCGGGAAATACGTATGGCATCCATTGATGTATTGGATAAGGGCAAGACTAAAGAGGGGAGAGAACAGAGTAGTGATAAAGTTTGCTAATAAGACGGAACGTGCTAAATTAAGCTTTGATATATTTAAGGAAAATAAGGAGAGAAGACCTGGATACTCTGTTTGGCAGATCGACCTAGGTACGATACTGTCATGAGCCCTCATATTGCAAGAGGAGTGCATTATGGAAGAGATAGCCCGACGGAAAGTAATTCTGGCATTAAATTTACTTAAAAAGCTTATTTTAGCTCTTCCTAATAAATATGATCCCTGGAAGAAATCCTTAATCAAGGCATTAGAGTTAACAAGCAATTATATAGGCAAGGGCGACGTCTTTCTAAGCTATACTACCCTCCGTATATCCTTAGAACTCGCTATTCAACTCAATTATGTAATATGGAAATCTATAAAGGAGAGAAAAGACGCCATCGATATATTAAAGGATCTCTCAAGAAAAGGGAAGTCGTTCTCGTTAAAGATGATTAAAAGCGCCCCAGGTCTTGCAGGAGTTTACAGAAAGCAAATCGCTAAGACGTACATTAAGGTAGCTGAGTACGTTCATCCTTCTTATAATATGTTAATGAGATTTCATGAAAGAGAAATGAACGAAAAGGACTTCCATACATTTCGAGACGTTATCGATTTCATAATGTTAATAATATCACATCATGTACCGTATATTCCGTTTACAGCGGAAGAGCTAATGAGTATCTCCACGACAGGGCTTCATCGTAGTTACAAATATATACTTAAGGTGTTCGCTAAGGGTCAAAAACAAACTAAGGAACTATCCTAACATCGGGCGCCCTCATACCATCTCTCATATAAGCTCTCGCCATACCTTCTGTATTATATGCACAACCTATCCTTCCCTTATGATCGATAGCTATAATACCAATATTATTTCTCCCCATAACTTCAGTCACGTAGTTTACAACAGCGCGCGTAGCGTCCTGAGGGTTAAGTCCCAATGCCATTAACATGCAGGTTCTAATGCACGCACATGTCCTTAAAATTATCTCTCCTATTCCTGTCGCTGATGCTGCTCCAATGTTGTCAGCATAATATCCTGCTCCTGGAATTGGGCTATCTCCTATCCTTCCAGGTGCCTTTAGCCATATCCCTCCTGTTGAAGCTCCTGCTGCCAAATCACCTTCTGCATCAAGCGCAACTGCGCCTACTGTCTCCACTTCACTTAATTCCATTACTCTAACGTAATGCCTTATACATCCCTCAATGATACTATATGGTACTTTTCCGCTCTTCTTAAACTCCTCCTTAAGTCTAAGAAACCTCTCCACTCTATCCTTTCTTATTTCATTTTCCTTTAGCTCTTTAATTCCAAAGCTCTTCATTAGAGCTGTAGCAATCTTACCCGTAATAAGTATATGACTTTCCAGCTCCATTACCTTACGCGCTAATACTATCGGATTCTTCACATTTCTCACACATGCTACTGCACCTACTCTAAGTCCTTTACTATACATAATACCAGCATCCATCTCTATTTCTCCATCAAAGTTTAAGACCGCTCCCTTTCCGGCATTAAAGAGACCGCTATCCTCTAGGTATTTTATTGCGGCTTCTACAGCATCTACAGCACTGCCATTTAAAAGAGCTTTATAACCCTCTAGAGCGGCTTCTCTTAAGGCTTTTTCATATGCCCTTCTATCCTTTATAGCGCTCCACCTTCCTGCACCTCCATGAACGAATACCACGCGTGGCATATTCTCACGTTTTGCTATCGCTTAATTTTTTCGATTAGACATTTCAATATTTCCTTTGCTGGCTCAGTTTTCGTAACGGCTTTTAATTCTCTCCAATCAGGTGAGCCGTTTACCTCAAGCACATAATATCTACCATTACTCTCCATAATATCCACACCTGCATACCATAATCCTATAGCGCTTGTTGCCTTTATTGCAAGGCTTTCTATTTCTTCATCAAGCTCTATTGGCTCGCCCTTGCCGCCTTGAGCTATATTAGTCTTCCAACTCGATGTAGCTACCCTTTTCATTGCTGCTATAGCTCTACCATTGACTACGAATACTCTTATATCGTAGCCCTTACCCTTCAAGTACTCCTGAATAAGTGGATATTGCTTATAAAGAGCTAATGTCTTGAGAACGTTAAACGCTACATCAGGATCGCTTAAAAGGGAGATACCGTACCCTCTAGAACCAAGTACGGGCTTTATAACCGAAGTACCGAGCTTGGCTGCTACTTCATATTCTTCCTTAAGAAGTTCGCTTGCAAAAGTCTTCGGAATATTTATTCCTGCTTTCCTGAGTTTGACTAAGGTAAGGAGCTTATTCCTCGATATAAGAAGCGAGTCTACTGGGTTCATTAACGTAACTCCCATATCTTCTAATGCCTTAAAGATAGCTATCCTTCTGAAAAGCTGATATATGCTTATGTTAAAGCCTATCGATCTTATAATACCTCCATCGTATTCTAGGAGACTCTCATTAAGGTACTTTATCTCAAGGCTATCACCAATGGTTATATTTATTCCTTTTACTACTATGAGCTTTGCATCAAGACCCATCGATCTAGCTGTTTTTATAAGATCGAGAGCAGGGAAGTCACCTCTACGATTACTATGTATGACCATTATCCTCATCTACGGATATCACCTCGTTCTTATCTGCTTACGGACTTAATAAAAATAGAACTCAATATCATGTTCAGTAAACGATTTTAGGTAGGCTAATATATTTACATAGGATTAAATGAGGGCTAGAATGCGAAAGAGAGACAAAGGATTCGATGAAGCCTTGAGGTTAGCAGTAAGACGCATACTCACGAAAGGAATGCCCTATCATAAATTAGCACTATACAGATTATGTAACTTCAATTACACGTCAAAAGGTATTCATGTATTCATGAAGTCCCTTGAAAAGAACATAGATAACCTTAAGGTCTTCTTATTAAGTAGGATCCTTTATGCCATATCGATAGTACGATATCCCTTCTTCAATAAACTTCTATCGAGGCTACGTAGAAGTCAGTTAGATAATGGTTTATGGATGGATTATGACGTTAACTTAGATTACTTTAGAGTACTGAATGATAAGGGCATCGCATTAAGGATAACTCTTGACATTCTTGCATCGGTTACACGATTGGGTATTTCCTCTGATTTCCTTAAGAAGGGAATTCTGGCAATTGTTAAGACGTGTTCTCCAGAAGGTATATGGAGGAGGACGTTCACTAAATCTAAGGCATGGGATGTCGAAGTGACATCGAAGGCCCTTTTAATAATAGGTGAGGAGCTTGACGAGTTTAGACAAAAATATGCGCTATCCCTAATCGGTAGGTGGTTAAGATCATCCTTAATGACAGGAAGTTGCGATCAACCATGGGCATTAGGATGGGCAACGTTGTTGCTATACAATCGTGGTTACCTAAAAGAGGAGGAACTCAATAAAGCGCTTAGAATGATAGTCAATATGCAGAGTAGTAGTGGTTACTGGGGGTTCTTTGAGGAGAATATAGAACTCACTTTTGATCACGTTCTTATTCTAAGCGAACTAGCTAATCTCGAAGACGTACTACGTGACGAAGTGAGGCGAATAGTGCATATCAAAATGAGAATTGAGGAAAAAGCGGATGACTTTTTCAAGGATTTAAAGAAAGACGTTATTAACGATATAAATAGAATGACAACAGATCTAACGAATGATGAATCCCTAAGCGCCACTCTTCATAGGGCGTTCTCATGGGCGGTCATACATGGCATAAGTAAGAGGCAAAATCCTAAGCCTCTCATGAACTTATTTCATGAATACCTGGTCAAGTATAAGCCCTCAGATATATTTGAACATGCTCATACTATTGCTAACTACGTCCTTTACGAGATTGCAAGGCTGAGTAATAGATATGAGCTATTAGGATGGCTTCTCAGGAAATTCAAGTTCAAAACATGGGAATCATCTCCCTTATCGGTGATAGGGGATGCTGTAGCATCACTTCCTAATTCCAATCAAAAGATACGAGATCTCTATATCTTCGCTCTCTTCATCCTTATTCCATCTCTAGACAAGTATAAGCATGAGATACCATGCCCAGTAGATATTCCGTTAATAAGATTCTTACGTAAGCTTAAACTAATTACAACCCCTATAATAGTCGCTATGAGGGATTACGGTAAGATAAGAGAGGAGGTACAAGCTTTAGCACAAGAGCTATTTCCTGATGAACCATTTAAGCTTTATGCGTTTTCAGAGATAGACTTAAAGTGGTGTAAAGGGCCTACTCCTTGTGTTAGACCATTAAGGAAAGGCTATATGTTATGTCCATTTCACGATTTGTGCTCTAACTTTAAAAGTATTAGTTCGTCGTGATAATTGCACATGCTTTCTCCAAGTAGTTTCACAGGTAGCTCTCTTCATCGCTACCCGAACGAACTTGAACTCGCAACTTTAAAATAAAGCGAGACGAAATGGACAAACAGTGAGGATTATTAAGTATGATAGAGCCCCTTAGATTGCTCATAGAGGATTATGAGGAAGAAGCGGTTAAGTTCTTCTCTAATATCCTCTCCAGGATAGGATTAACTCCATTAAGACCATTAAAGAGCCTTCTTTTAAGCACGCTTATATTAAGTATCCTAGATTCAAAACGGTGGTCATGGCATATATTCTCATTAGAGTCAGTGGTGGAGGAGACATGGCGATTCATTAGTCACGTAGGGGACATGGACGATATAGCGCTGTTTAAGGACTTAGATCTACTCGAAACGGCAATTGAGGATACAGAAAAGCTCATAAGGTTAAGCGATATTGACAGAACGAATATCGTTGATACTATAAGGTTTTTCGCTATGTTTCTTTCCTCCGTTAAAACGGACGAGCTAAGGGATTTTTATAGCTTTAGCTCAAGACTTAGAGCTTTCGTTATGGATAAGCTCTCAATAATGCTAAGTGAGGAGGCTTATAAACATAAGGCAAGGTATTTTGGCCAATTAGTGGTCTTAGACAGAGAGCAATCGTACAGGATATCTCAAATGTCGTTACTATGTTTCCCCATCGTGGATTTACGTACTTCAGATACATATCTTTACTTATTAGGCAAGGTATTAAAGATATGGAATAATCCTCCTTTAAGCAAATTCCATTGCCCCATGGATCCATCCGTTATACGCGTCGGTGTTAGGATAGGTCTTTTCAGTAAGAAGTTTAAGACGTCTCGTCATGGAGGCTTTAGGTATCGTATCTTCCAAAATATAGCGAGGGATATATTTCCTAACGATCCAACAAAACTATATGTCCTTAGGTACATCGGCGAGACACTATGTAAATCGCATAAACAGCTTTGTGAAGGCTGTCCCTTCTTTGGCATATGTAAGTATTACATAATGAGTGAGGAGGTTTAGAACAGCGCTTTCGCTTAGATAATACGTTACTAAGAACGGATAACTTTTTAAGGAGTAATACTTGGTTGGTATTTGGTGTTACAAGTGCGTGTAATATACCATGTCGAGGAAGTTGAAATACCCGATAATGTAGAAGTGAAAGTTGAAGGAAATAAGGTTACCGTTAAGGGTCCAAAAGGAGAGTTGACAAAGGACTTCAGTCACGCACCCGTTAACATAAGGATTGAAGATAGGAAAGTCCTCGTTGAAGTATTTATGGCAAGGAAGAAAGAGTATAGCGTGGTGAGGACGATAGCGTCTCATATAAAGAACATGATATTAGGCGTTACTCATGGCTTCAGGTATTATCTGAAGATAATCTACGCACACTTCCCGATAAGCGTAAAGGTTAAGGGAGACTTAGTGATAATAGAGAACTTCTTAGGCGAACGTGCACCAAGAATTGCTAAGATAGTTGGAAAGGATGTTAAAGTATACGTTAAGGGAGACGATGTAATAGTGGAAGGGATTGATATAGAGGCCGTATCACAGACTGCAGCTAACATTCGTGAGGCGACGAAGTTAAGGGGTAAGCAAAGGAGGTCTCCACATGGTCGTGGAGGTGGACCTGGAGTTCTAGACGGTATATATCCATATAAGCGTGAAATAATAGGCGTTGAGGTTAAGGAAATATAACCTCCTTAATCTCTCAGTACGATAACCTTATAAATGTCTGAAGGAAGATATCCCATCATAATCAGCAAACAGGAAGGATCTACTGTGAAGTACACATTCATAGTTGAATTCAAGAGGAACCTCCGATTCAGGTGTCTACTTTGTGGACGATGTTGTACTGGTTATGATGGCGGTCTTAAACTTGAACTATATCAAAGCGATATAGATTTCATTAAGGACAAGAGATACGAAAACTTCTATAAAGTTGAGAACGGTATTAAAT
>Ga0180300_10000760_pt1 | contig 14554 bp, 2 predicted proteins | sample GuaBasSediGuay15_FD_121798 | JGI IMG/M metagenome (GOLD analysis project Ga0180300, IMG submission 121798) | Subseafloor sediment microbial communities from Guaymas Basin, Gulf of California, Mexico - Guay15, Core 4569-2, 21-24 cm | ecosystem: Environmental > Aquatic > Marine > Hydrothermal... | reverse complement strand
GGTCGGTTCGATCACCAGGAAGAAATACTTATTCCGGAGTCCGATCCAGACCGGATTGATAAGATACCGTTTCGGCTTCTTCACCTTCAGCCGCTGGAGTCGATTGGTCATCATATAACAGGCAAACCGCTTCAGATCATCGGAACGGTTTTTGAATTCGGTAATTGCCAGCCCCTGATCGATCCTGAGCCTTTGACCCTTCCCCGGACCACTCAGGCTGAGATGGAAGCCAAGCCCATCAAAGATATAAATCTTTTTCAAAAGATCATGGTGGCAGATAATGGTATCCCCGCTCTGTTCGAGGTGGAAGGAGTGGCGGGAGAGATCCAGGGTATCAATCACACTGGTGAAATTGACTCCGGGCATCAGCTCGGCCTGATACCTTTTGAGATAGAGGGATTTGAGACCGCCACCGAGGCTGGTGATCACCGCCACAAAGGTCTCATTCTCATAGGTGATGGTCGTCTCCGGGAGTTCTACCGGTTCTGGCTCTGGTTCGGTCACCTCAACCTTCTCCACCACCTCCTTCTTCACCACTTTTTTCCTCGGTGGTGGTTTATAGAAGAGCTGATTGTAGACGATGAGGATGAGGAAGACGAGGATGAAAGCGATCAGGATCCGTTTAGAATCGTCCATGGCTATGGCACCGGTTCATACCCGCCCTTGGAGAGCGGATTGCAGCGGATGATCCGCCATAGGGTGAGGAGGAGGCCGTAGAGTAGTCCATGACGCCTCAGGGCCTCAATCGCATACTCCGAGCAAGTGGGACGGAATCGGCAGAGGGGAGGGAAGAGTGGTGAGATGAGGAGCTGATAGCCCCTAATTATGAGGATCAGGACCCTGGTCATAGATACCCCTGGCAACCTTCCTGATTAGCTCCTCAAGCTGGCTGAACTTCTCGGGTAGGGCATCCTTCTCGATCCGGAAGATGAGGTGGTGATTCTGAAAGAGGTCCTGATTGAGACGGACTGCCTCAGACAATCTCCTTTTCAGTCGATTGCGCACCACCGCCTTACCGACCGACTTGGGGACAACAAAGGCAACCTTGAGATCGGAGGCGGGCAGCGCATGCACGGTGAGGGGATCGATCCGGCAGACCTTCCCCTTCCGGTAGACCTGGATGAACTCGCGCTGTCTCTTTAACCGCTTCTCCTTGGGTAGCATCAGGCGGTTAACCTCTTCCTCCCTTTCTTCCGCCTCCGTTTCAACACCCGGCGTCCGCCCGGTGATGACATCCGTTTTCGGAAGCCGTGCTTGCGCTTACGCCTCTTTTTACTCGGCTGATATGTCCTCTTCATAGCTATAAACATAACCAGGGATGGGAAAAGGTCAAGGCTGAGTTCGGTCCATTTCTGGCTAAACAAGATATTGACTATACGAAATGAATTAATATAATTGACCATGCTTAAGAAATTATCGAAATTCTGGAGATACGGAAACAGAATCTTTATGCTTAGCCTAATTTTGACTAATTTTTTCTCAACTCTCTTAGCGAGTTCTATTTCTGATGGTTTAGCTTTTCTTGCAGAAAGCCAGTTATCAGATGGTTGTTGGATGGACTCCATTGTCTCTAAGTTTCATGCCACTTCATTTTCAATAATTACTCTTATGAGTTACGATCAGAAAGATTCCACTTACCTGAAAGGTCTTAACTGGATAAAGGAACAGGAGGTCCAGTGTCTGGACTATCTCTCATTTCAGACGATCGTCCTTGACGATGCTGGCATACCCGTTGAGGACAAATTAACGACTTTATCTGAGGCTCAGAATCCTGACGGTGGATTTGGCCTTTCAAAGAACTACCAGAGCAGCATTCTCGATGCGGCACTTGTCTTGAAGGCATTATTAAGATCACCAATGACCCAAATAATCGCTGATGGGGTTGCTTATATAAAGCAAAACCAAAACCCTGACGGTGGTTGGGGAATAAGGTCTGGAGATTCCAGCAATATCTATCTCACCAGTCTTGTCCTTGATGTCCTTGTTGACTGTCGAGAGTTCGATGTCCAATCGGCAATTGATTCTGCTGTTGCCTTTCTGATAAGCCACCAGAATCCTGATGGCGGTTTTGGCACCGACTCAAGCACGATCTTTGAAACCGCCTGGGCAGCGCTTGGTTTTTCCTCGGTTGAAGCACTCGGCGATCCTTATGCCAAAGCAGTTGATTTCCTCCTGTCAAAACAGGATACCAATGGCTCATGGGACAATTCCTCTTATCTGACTGCGGTTACTCTCCGTGCCATTCAGAGCTCCCGGGCTGATCTGGCCATTGAGACCGGTGATATCATCTTTGTCCCACCATTACCCTTAGAAGGCGATACGGTTGAGATCTCAGCAATAATTCACAATCTCGGTTCTGAACCAGCCGAACAGGTACTGGCCCATTTCTACGACGGTGATCCTGACTCCCTGGGGATCAAGATTGGCGAAGGAACGATTCCTCATATTGATCCATCAGGTGTAGACACTCTGACGATATCTTACTATACCGAGGGAAAACCAGGCCGTCATTTCATCCACGTTATCGTCGATCCTTATGATAACATCGGGGAGAACAGTGAGGAAAACAACCATGCGGTCCGGATGCTCCGTGTGATTGGTGGTCCTGATCTTGAGATCGCTGATGAGGATTTTTCCTTTTCTCCTCCCTATCCAGCACCAGGTCAGGAAATAACCCTCAACTGCCGGGTACTAAATGCTGGTCAGGCAACCCTGACCGATGTCGAGGTTGGCTTCTATGATGGTCATCCTGATACTGGTGGTGTACTGATAGATTCTCTTTTGATCATCCCAGAAATCCCCTCACTCGGTTATGCATCAGTAGAACTCAAGACTTCCTTTGCAGAAGGAGACCACAAGGTCTATGTGATTGCCGATCCCAATGATAAGATCAACGAGATCGATGAGACTAACAACTCTACCTATCGGCTGATTCAGATCTACAACTGGATGGATCTTGCCGTCTACTCCTGGGGGATATCGGTATCGAATCCAACCCCTTATGATGGTGATACGATAACGATCGGTGCTGCCATCTTCAACATCAAAGAGAACACTGCGACCGATGTCCGGGTGAGATTCTACGATGGAAATCCTGATTCTGGTGGGATCCAAATCGGTGAGGACTTTATTATTGACACCATCCCACCGGGTGAGTTCAGGAGTATCTTTTACGACTGGCATCTCTGGTATATCGGTGGCAAGTATCATTATATATTTGTTGTCGTTGATCCGGACAGCGAGATTGCTGAAGTGGATGAGACCAACAATCGAGCATCGAGAAGAATAAACATCCTCGGTGTTGCTGATTATACTGGTAAATCAGAGCGGATCTTCACCGCTTATCCAAACGAATATCATCCACTTATACCCGAGGATGGCGATACTACCAGAGTTTATGCATACCTTTTCAACATCGGGACCTTCCCAATCCGAGGCAAAGATATCGAGAATAGATATCTACATGCTTTCCTCTATCATAACCATCCTGATTCTGGTGGCGTTTTGATTGCTGAATACTATCGAAAATACTATCCCTTTGCCGATGATTCGATTAATTTTTATGGAGAATGGAATACCCTCGGTTGTGCGGGGGAAAATATCTTCTATCTATTCATCGATCCTGAAGACTGGTTCTCCGAGCTGAGGGAAGACAATAATGTCATTAAGGCAATCCTTCCTGTCAATCCGCCGACAAAAACGGACCTGGCGATTCGGGCTGATGATATAATCTTTGAACCTCAAGTTCCAATTGCTGGTGATACACTCTTGATTACGGCAGCAGTTCGTACCCTCAGGAATAAATCGGCAGAAAATGTCATCGTTCAATTCTTCGATGGAAATCCTTCAAGGGGCGGAACTATTATCGGCACTGACACCATCCCTGTGATTCCACCCCTCTCGGCTGCAAACGCTCAATATTACTGGGACACCGAAGCCCATGCCGGGTTTCACGACATCTATATTGTCGTTGATCCTGAAGATGCGATTCCTGAGAAAAACGAAAATAATAATATTACCTATGCTGAAATATCAATCCGCCTACCCTATGAATACAGACCCAAAAATCTTGTCGCCGATACCTTAGACTCTATGACTGTCTTTATCAACTGGCAGCCACCCGATTCTGAGGTCTTGGGTTATCGGATCTTTAGAAATGATGCTTTGTTAAATATCCCCTTTAATATTGCGCCGGAAGGTAGCGCATCGGCTTCTGAGTTCTATGGTTCTTATATCCCTCAACGGGCAATAGACGAAGACGATCACACATACTGGATGTCCAATTACAATCCTGATTCACTCTGGTTCAATATTTCATTCAGCCAGCCAATAACCTTTACCCGGATATCGATCCGCTGGTATCGTGAACCGGAATACCTTTCGATCCAGATCTTGAAGGATAATAACTGGCAGACAGTGTGGGAAGATAGTCTTCCAGCAGGCTACAATGTTGTTTCGCTCCATCCATTTTATGATCTATTCACTACCGATAGCATAAGACTCCGTATCCCACAAACCAATCAGAATCTTATCGGTATCTATGAACTGGAGATATATTCACCAAATCTCGTCTCTGATACTATCTTTATTGATACCTTCTTAGGCAGAGGAGAGTATTGCTATTACGCGACTGCTATCGACTCACCGTTGGCGGAGAGTCCACCATCGAATTATGATACAGTATCGAAGGGAGACTTCATACCTCCACCAGCTCCCACCGGTCTCACCGCCACTGTCTATGGTAATTTCCATGTCCGACTATTATGGGATCCACCGCCTTCTGGTGTCTTCGGGCATCGGATTTATCTTGATGGTATGCCGCTGCTTACCGACACAACAATAAGTGCTGATCTCAAGAGTAACCCTGAGGGTGAAGATTATGACAACTTCCTTGATAAGATATACTATCTTCCATCATCGTCTGCAAATCACCGTAGGAGGCTCATCTTCTCCCGTTTTTCAACCGAGGATAACCATGACTTTCTATACCTCAATCGTTATCCAGAGAAGGAGATCGATCGCTTCACCGGCAAGAGAGATTCCTTTGAATACAGCATTGATCCCTCTTACCAACGACTGAGATTCGTCACCGACTGTGCCGGAACCCGGTCCGGCTGGGAGATCTCGAAGGTCTTCATCTTTAATGATGTAAGAGGGAGATCTTATGATCATTATAATTATAAAGCAGGCACTTACATTTATGGAGTTACCGCAGTAGATGGCTGGGGGAATGAGAGTGACACGGCAGCGGTGGAGGTCGTAATCTCCGATACTCTACCTCCATCACCACCCACAGGCCTGACCGGGATCCCTGGTGATCGGAAGGCAATTCTTACTTGGAGAGCAAATACCGAACCTGATCTTCTCGGGTATAATATCTATCGCACCGATACAGCCGGACCGCTGAATTCAGAGCCCTGGGTCGATACGACCTATACCGACACCGGGCTCATAAGTCAGGAGACCTATACCTATTATGTAACCGCTTTAGATTACAACTATCACGAAAGCGACCCCTCGGATTCAGTTTCGGTCACCATCGCCATGGTTGATCTCGCTGTTAATGATGACGATATTATTCACCTGCCTTCTCACCCACGGGAAAACTTCCCAATCCTCACCTCAATAAAGGTAATGAATATGGGATTTGATCCCTGCGATACTGCCATTATCTCATTCTATGACGGCCATCCCGATACCGGGATTTACCTTGGTGCTGATACCATATCGGTTCCTGCCTTTGGATCCACTTTAAGCCAGTTTGAATGGTCAGGAGAGGTTGGAACTCATGATATCTGGGTAAAAGCAGTGCCTCTGAATATTCAGGATTTTGATACTACTAATAACATGGCGCATAAGCCGGTCAAAATCTTTCCCGAAGGGGCGAAGGTTGTAATGTTTGATGATGGCCATTTACAATTCTACACCGCTGATTCTTCAAATCCCAGCACCTATCCGGATCGAACAGGGGCTTTCTATCTTTTTGCTAACCTACTTGAAGATTCAGGATATTCAGTTGTTACTCTTGCCCCAGGAGAAAAGTTTAACTCATATACCTTAGAGGGAGTTGATGTGCTGATTCTCCATGCCCCCTCACTCTATGGCTGGACTTATACCTCACCACCATCTCCAGCTTACGATGAGGATGAAATTGATGCGGTCGCGCAGTTTGTAAGAGAGGGTGGCGGTCTGTTTCTAATCGGAGATCATACTTTCTTCCAGGCGAGGTTCGATGATTTGACCGGAAAATTCGGCATCTACTGGCAGGGGGGCAATCTCCACCGAGACGAAACCTATGCGACTCATGCGCAGACATATGATTACTTCATCGGGTTCTTTGATTCGACCCACTTCCAGGATCATCCACTACTGGAAGGGGTGGATCGGATCTTCGTCAACTATACCAATGTTTTAATTCCGGCTAATTCACTTGTTCCGGTTGTGGTAACAGATTCCGGTATGGCACCTGATAATATGCCGGTGATGGCAGTAATACCGGAGGATCCGATTCATCCTAATAGTGTTACTGGAAAAGGTAGGATATTTGTCTGTTCCGACATTAACTCTTTTGACAACAAGATAATCGACACCTTAGCTGGTGAGTCAAATTATAGGATTTATAAAGGTGATGATGAAGTTTTTGCGGTCAATATTGTGAAATGGCTTGCTGAAGAAAGGGATCTTAGGCTTCCTGATCCAGCTCTTACTCAAAAGAGTATCGAGATAAGAGATAGCCTCCTTATTGTCGGTCGTATCTCGGAAGTAAATCTAACCATATATAACTATGGCGAAGTAAGCATTTCCGATCTACCTTTCCTCCTCTCCCTGGGACATCCTGATTCCAACGGGATGATTATTATCGATACAACCCTTTCCTATATCCCTCCTCAAGATAGTATCTCATTTATGATTCACTGGCGACCCGCCATAGGTGGTATCCAAAAACTTTATGCAATTGTTGATCATGAGAACCAGCTTATTGAGGGCAGTGAGACCAACAATCTTGTCACGACGAGGGTGGAAATCTCAGAACCTACTCTACCTGATTTAACAGTCACTAAAGTAAAGGCTGAACCGAATCCGATCCGACAGGGAGAGATTGCAACGATTTCAGGAATCATCTATAATTATGGTCAGACCGCCCCTGAATTTGATGTCGCCTTCTATCTTGGCGATCCTGACTCTGGAGGTACCTTCATCGGCTCCTACTCATCGACCACTCCTCTGGAACCGTTCGATTCAATAGTTGCTGAAATCACATGGGTGCCATCAGGCTTAGAAGGGGTTCACAAGATTTTTGCGGTTGCCGATCCAACGAACAGTATCAACGAAGAGAATGAAGACAATAACAAAGATTTCACCTATCTCGAGATCATCTCCACCCCGATCACGGTCTCGGTCTCCCTCGATGACACGATCTATGATCCCAACACCGATGTTGCCATTACGGTTAAACTATCTGACCTCGGCATTAGCATCTGGAGTGGTCAGTTGACAGTCCAGGTCGAGGATTCCCTAAGCAATCTGACTGAGATTGTTGATACTATCCCGATCACCGGACTCACCAAAACCTATCAGAACTGGCACTTCATGGTTCCGGTCGAGGTCAAACCCGCCTATGCCCCAATCCGTGATGGTATCGCCTCAATCAAGATCAACTTTGCCGAGGTCTTCAATCAGCTCGGCTATGAAGGATCTGTCCTCGATACCAACTCGATCCGGGTCTTTGAATTTGAGAGGTATGGAACTGTGAAGGATGAGAAGATAAGCCGGCTATACTATCATCCTGAGAGTTTAAGTGTTGTGGTATGGCGACTTGACGGCCTCACTAAACTGGAAGAGAAGCGGTACTTCATGATTTATTTCGATATCGCGGAATATGGTCCCAAACCTGCGTCTGATAAAACTTTACCACAAGATATTGTTGTTTTCTACCAGTCGGGGAGATTCAATGAGAATCCTATTCGGCTCATTCCCTCCCAAGCCAATGGGAGATTTGGCTCAGCAAATCAAAACAATCTGTTTAATGCCTTTAAAGGTACCTATCCGGTTGCTCTTGCGATTGCGGATATCGATGGCGACCAAAATCTCGATTTTATTTCTCCAATGGGTTATACCAATCTTGCCCGTCTCTATCTCCTACCTGATCTGGCTGATACCTCATTTGATCGCGGTGGATCTCCACTGATATTTGGAGGTGATACCATTAGTTTCGATACACTCGAATATGGCGCGCAACAAGATATTGAGGATAGGGGCCTGAGAAGCATTAGAAGCTATACCCGGGATGATACATCACCGAGGATTATCATGATCGGCAAATTCTGGGACATCAATATCATGAGACCTTATGACATGATGTATCGGAGTCTCGAATGTGCCGATTTCAATAATGACGGCTATCAGGACATCATCGGCTCGGCTGCCCGGCACGGCACCTATGTCTTCGGTGATGTAATGCGACAGATGAGCCAGCACTATCTCTTCCTGTTTTTAAATAATGGAGATACTACCTTCAGCCGGTATCAGTTGACCCAGATCTATCCTAAGGAAGTGATAACTGATCTCGATGTTGCTGATTTTAACCGTGATGGTAATCCCGATCTTCTGATCATCACCTGGCCTGATCCAAATCGGCAGTATGTTGGTTATGCCTATATTTTATTCGGCAATGGCGACGGCACATTCCAACAGGCCCGAAGGATTGGCCTCGACAGTATCACCGGCCAGGTTCTAACCGATGATTTTGACTGCGATGGTATAGTTGATATATTATCCGGTCAGCAGTTCTACAACCCCAATCGACCTAAATTCTTCAAGGGAATTGACGATACCACTTTTGCTGATCCGGTCTATGTTGATCTTGACCCTCCTCCCCAAAATTGGGGTCATAGCCTCCATCTCGATCATTACGACTATAACTATGATGGCTATCCTGATCTCGTTGTCTTCCATCACAATTCTCAATCTCCGGATCGATTCCAGCTAATCTATTATCCTGGCAATGGCGACGGGACCTTCGGCGCTGGCACGATAATCGATTCGATGCCGTTGGCCGGTTCGACGATGTATCAACACGATGTTCAGCCTAAGAGCCTCCATTACCAGCCTCGGGTAATCTCAGAACTGGGTTCCCCTCAAGAAATCACTGACACACTGGTATTCACCCTCCGCTGGAATACCGGTTCGACTCCCTCTGGTAAGTATTATGTCCATGCTATCACCAGCGAATATGGAGGCACAATTGCTGAGGACACTGCTGGGTTTATCATACGACCTCAGGCTGAGATCTATGCCGAACTTCTGACCGACAGGCCATCCTACCATGCCCAGGAGAATGTTATCATCACCAGCAAGGTCAAAAACTTAAGCCAGAATGTTACTTATTACAACCTTACGGAAAAGGTATCACTCAAAACGCCGACCTCGGATACGCTATTCATTGGTTCCCGTCAGATCAAGAGGCTTGGCATCGGTAAGCAGTCGGTTGCCGAATATCGCTGGCAAACCGCTACCCACCCACCGGGCCAGTATCTCCTCTTCTCGATAATCACCGATGAGAGTGGTGATACCCTGACCCAGGCCCAGACCGAATTTGAGATTCGAGAGGCATCCGGTCATGAGATGCAACTTTCCGGCACGATCAAGGCTACACCTAAGATCGTCTCGAGGCCGGACAACTTTACAATCAGATATTCTGTCACCAATATCGGCAATGTCAACTTAGACACCCTAATTATCAAAGAAATTATCGTTGATGGTCTCAGCCAGGCGATCCTCTACACCCGCATCGATACGACATCCGTGGCCATAAACCAAACAGTAACTCATGACTCGATATTCTCAAGTCTAAGTTTTGACTTTGGAGACTATCTCTTAGGCCTCTACGCAGTGCTCCCTGATACCGACCTCACCATCGCAACCGGAGGCTTTAAGGTTGTTGATGTCACCCCACCGGTGATCATCGAACTCAAGCCGGATGGCTATGTCAGAGGCGATGTTCTTCTTCATGCCGAAGTCTGTGATTCGGGTAGCGGGGTCAAATCGGTTAAATATACACTTGATACCCTGCCTTATCGACCGATGCCCAGGGTGAGCGGCGACTCAATCCACGGCACCTACGAGAAGGTCTGGTCAACCACTCAAGGAGATGACGGCGAGCACTGGCTTAAGGTCACCGCAAAAGACTATTATGCTAACGTAGCAACCGACTCAGTCTCATTCATCGTTGACAATACCCCTCCTGAGATTGAAATTAGCGGTGTTTTGGATAGTACCTATTACAATACCGATATCACTCCGGTTATAACCTTCTATGATCTCCATTTAGATTCTAGCCTCATCCTCTTAAACGGTGTGCCGTTTGAGTCCGGTACCACAATCACCGAGGAGGGCGAATATACCCTCTATGCCTACGCCTCAGATCTTGCCTCCAATGAGACCGACACCTCGGTATTCTTCATCATCGATAAGACACCACCCCTCATTACCATCTCAGGTGTTGCTGACAGCACCTGGTATAATCATCCGGTCACCCCAATCATTGAGATTACCGATCTTCATCTTGACTCCTCATATATCACCTTGAACGGCGAACCGTTCCAGAGCGGAACAACCATAACCGAAGAAGGTGAATTCGATCTCTATATCTTTGCGATTGATATGGCATCAAACACCGCTGATACTTCGATCTTCTTCGTGATCGATACTACCCCACCTTATCCCCCGGTTATGACCTCCCCACCGGAGTCAGCCTCAGTAGACTCATCACCGATAACGGTTGAAGGGTTCTCGGAAATCCACTCCTCAGTTACCCTCAATATTGGAGGCAGGGTATATGAAACCACTGCCAATGAATTTGAACAGTTTTCCATCGAGGATGTTGAACTTGATACCGGCTGGAATCTCTTAAAATTCACCGCCAGAGATAAGGCAAACAATGTCTCTGATACCTCTTATTATCATCTGAAACTTGAAATCGGTATCGAACTCATCTCTGATAAGCACATTGCCAAGATCCCTCAAATCTTAGTCTGGGTCCATCAGGATGAAGAAGAAGAGTTTGTAAGAAGCATTCTTGATAGTCTCAGGGTCTATTATCAGTTTGTCTATTGCCATTCAGAATTTGAGGAGGAGTTTAGGTCTGGTAAGTATAATATCTACCTTATCTTCCCCTATTATCCGTGTCAGGATACAGGACGCTATCCAACCGAAGAATCATTCTATGCTGATTCTGTGGCCCTTGATAGCCTCTTTTCGGTAACACCAGAAACAAGACCGGTTCTAAAACTAGGCCATTGTGTCTACCGGTTTACTGAAGAGTTAAGAGAGGCGATAAATCGCGGTGATGGATTCATCATCATCAGGTGGCCGCTCTTCTGGTGTTGCTACTGGGGACCATTCAGCTATTGCGATCTGATTGAGATCACCGGCTGCTATCCTTATTGTTTATTGTGCGATTTTGACCAGCGCATCTATCTCGATTCCAGTACCATATCACCACCTGATACCATACCGATCAAGGACGAGATTACCTTTAAGATTGAACTCACTGATGGTGAAGCGGTCGGCTGGTTTAAGAAGTCCAAATCCCAACTCCAAACTCCTCCGTCATTGCGAGGAACGAAGCAATCTCCTGTAGGAGGGAAGTCTCGATGCAAAAGATACCCTGCCCTTATCTTAAACGATTATGGCAAAGGCAAATCAGTCTTTTTCGACTTTGATCTTATTGCTTCGCTTGACTCAATCACCATCACCGACTACCAGCGATTGATTCTTGCCAGTATCAGCTATGTCCTACCTGAAACGACTGAGGCTGATCCCTTTGTGACCCTTGGCACTGAGACATCGATCGAGAATAAAGGACAGGCCTGTTACTTAAGGGTCGTTGATATCATCCCGTATGATATCGACATCGTTGTCGCACTCGATACTGGCGAGGTCTCTGCCCAAACCATCACCTGGAGCTTTGAGCTGCCGGAGAGTGCCAAAAAAGAACTCACGGCACTCTTGAGGACACCCGATATAGCTGATACCTTTACCATCACCACCGAGATCTCATATCTTAAGTCAGGAATCTATCATCCTTATGACACCTTATACCTCAGTTTGGTTATCGAAAAGACCTGTTATCAGTTGATTGACCAGGCGATTGAGATGCTGGACACCTTGAGTCTCACCGGGATGGAAGCCTGGTATCGTGATCGGGCGATTGCAAGATTGAGAACTGTAAAGAATCGGGTGATAACGAAACGGAAGGATCTTCTTAAGAATATCAAAGATACAATCGGGGCAATCGACCTGATAAGGTGCATCCAGAGTATTGATATCTCAGAAATCCGGCTGATAATCACCAAGACATTGGTATGTTGGGAGGTCAGATGGTATCTCTGGTAAGTCCAGGAGCGACTTCCCAGTCGCGACCTCATAGCTCATTGGATTTAAGGAGGAGGAGATGATAAATTTCCATAATAAATTCAAAATAGTAGCTTTGGTTTTAGCCCTTTCGGGTTTTCTCCCTCAGTGTTTAGGCATTTCGAATTTGCTTTATGCTGAGAATATAGAGAGTGCAAAACATAAGGAGAAAGATGTAAAGCAAGAGGAAGCCCTTGAGGTAAAATCACCTGCAAAGAGATTTGAGCAAATTCTTGAGGAAATAAAAGCGGTTTCTGAAGGTATAAAATCAAGAGGGAAGATTATAGAATCTGAAAAAATTGCTCTACAGCAGAGGAAACAAGAACTTTTAAATCTTGATGAAGCGATTAGAGAGGAGTTCAAGAAGACAGAAAAATTTCTTAAAGACAAACCCATTTCGGGCAAATTTTTAAAACGACATAAGGATTTTGTGAAAGATTATGAAGAGAGGTTTAGAAAATTATTAAGATATATTGATTATTTTATCGAAGGAAAGGATGTTATAAAAAAAGCTCAAGGATTGATCAAGTTTTTAGAAGAGAATAAACCGGTCAAGCCTGAGATGGAATTTAGACCTGAGAAATTACCGCTCAGAAGTCTACCGGTAAAGGATTTGCCAATCGAAGAAGGTAAAGAAGGCTCAAGAAGGCAGAACAGGGCGATCAAGGGCAATTTTGCTGAACCTGACTCTGGATATCTTAAAGAGACCCTTGAGGTCCAATTCACTCCGGAGATCGAATCTCTTGCTGCCGAACTCGATCACAATCCAGTCAAAATATACGAGTATGTTCGGAACAACTTTGATTATGAACCTTATTATGGTTCGCTGAAGGGGGCCCAGCAGACCCTTTTTGAAGGTGCCGGCAATGACTTTGATCTCGCCTCGCTACTTATTGCCCTTTTACGAGTTTCAGGAATTCATGCAAGGTATGTTCGGGGAGAGGTAATTATTCCGATTGAGCGGGCGATGAAATGGTTGAGATGTGTGAAGGAGAGGGAACTGGTGGGGAGGATCCTGGCGACCAATGGTATACCCGGTGTCTATATTCAGAGTGGCGGTAAGATTGTCGCAGTCATGATTGATCATATCTGGGTCGAGGCCTATGTTGACTACATCCCTTCCCGGGGTGCGGTTCATAAGAAGGGTGATACCTGGATCTCCTTAGATCCGAGTTTTAAGGAATATACCTATGTTCAGGGGATTGATGTTTCTCAGGATGTCATCTTTGATGAAGATGAATATCTGGATACATTGAGGATGGAATCGCCATTAGATTTTTACCTGAGCCAGATCCAGGAGTATTTTGAAGAAAATTATCCTGACACGACCTTCTTTGCCGGTGTCAATGGAGCGGTGGTCAAAAGGGAATATCTCGGTCTCCTTCCTGCGACGCTACCCTACCAGGTAGAAAATAGGGAAACCTTTATCGAGATTCCGGATACTGACCGCCATCTCGTTGAGTTTATATTCCGGAATCAATTCGGTGAGGTAACATTATCCTACAATGCCAAGACCCCTGAGATTGCCGGGGATGGTATTGCCCTATTCTTCAAGCCGGCAACCCCTTACGATGAGCAACTTATTGAGGAATATGGAGGACTCTACAATGTCCCGGCCTATCTATTAACTCTAAAGCCGTCGCTGAGAATCGGTGGTTCAGAGGTGGCTGAGGGTGATGATATTGGTTTTGGTGAGAATTGCGCATTCAGCCTCAAATTCCACAATCCATCAGGATTTACCGATTATGCTGACCATCATATGATTGCAGGTGGCTGGTATGGCATCACCTTGAATCTGCAGAAGATCCCTGGCGATGTGATGACCCAGGTCTCAGATACCCTCATCCCGATCCTGGAAAAGATGGATCTATCAGATACCCTGGCCCCGGTGGTGATTGAGCCGGAGTGGGCCGAACTATGTCTGCATGAGTTTGGTCTCGGCTACTTCTCGATGCTGGATGCCTCCGAGGAGATCTTCTCTGGCTTCTTAGACATCGTTTTAACCAGATACATCTCAGAATGCTTGACCGCCTTCAATGTCTCAGTAGGATATCTTTACGGTATGCCTTATAAAGTAGATCAGACTGGGGTATTGATGGATGCGGGGAAGGTGATACTTAATCCATTCTCAAGGGATGGC
>Ga0180300_10000759_pt1 | contig 14556 bp, 13 predicted proteins | sample GuaBasSediGuay15_FD_121798 | JGI IMG/M metagenome (GOLD analysis project Ga0180300, IMG submission 121798) | Subseafloor sediment microbial communities from Guaymas Basin, Gulf of California, Mexico - Guay15, Core 4569-2, 21-24 cm | ecosystem: Environmental > Aquatic > Marine > Hydrothermal... | reverse complement strand
GGGTCTCGGGGGATCGCGGTACCACCGCCTTCCAGGCGATCTATACCCCCTCTTTGGACGAGCTCCTCTTGGTTACGGAGTTCGACCTCCAGAGCGAACATCTTTCGGTGGGATTTGCCGCTGTGTGGAACCCGTTTCCGCGGGGTGAGGTGCACCCCACGGCGGAGATGTCAGGGGAACCAGATCGCCAGGGGATCCTGCGCTACCTGGAGGAGCTCCGCGTCGAGGCTTCCCTGGCCACGCCACCCAGGGAAACCGGAAAGCCACCGGCCGAACCCACGCCCCTCCTCATCATCTCGTCTCCCAAGGGTTCCACCTTCATGGTGGGGGAGGAGATCACCTTCAGCGCCAGGGGCTCCCGTTCCGCCACGGGTCCGTGGAGGGAGTTCGTGTGGGAGTTCGGAGATGGGACACGGGCGTGGGGAGTGGAGGTGCGGCACTGCTACGCCTTCCCCGGGCTCTATCGGGTGGTGCTTTCTGCCCGCGACGCCGCGGGCACTCCGTATCGGGCGGAGCGGGTCCTGCGGATCCTGGCTCCGGAGCTCGTGGCCGACTTCACTTGGGAACCGGAAGAACCTACGGTCCTGGACGAAGTCTGCTTCCTGGATCTTTCCCGCGGGGAGATCGTCTCCTGGCATTGGGACTTCGGCGATGGGGCCACCGCGGATATTCCCTCCCCCTGCCACCAGTACGAAGCCAAGGGCGAGTATCAGGTCTCTCTCACCGTGACCGACCGCTACGGGCACGAAGCCACGGCTACCAAGGTCCTCACGGTGATCAACCTCCCGCCCCATCCCGATCCGAACGGACCCTATCAAGGGGTGGTCTATCAGGAGATCGTCTTCAGCGCCAAGGGTTCCTACGATCCCGACGGCCATATCGTGGAGTATCACTGGAATTTCGGCGATGGGACCACGGCCCGAGGGGAGATCGTCTCGCACGCGTACTTGAAGCCGGGGACATACGAGGTGTGTCTTTATGTGGTGGACGACGATGGCGCCGGCGCGGAGGCCTGCACCACCGCGGAGGTGATGTATTATCCCGAGGTGGGAGGTGGCCCATGAAGGCTTCCCTCTTGGCCCTTCTTCTTTCGCTCTTCGCATGCGCTGTCTATCCATGGGAGCTTGGATTGACCTCCCGTACATCCCTTTCCCCCACAGCGTGGACGGAAGTCCTCGGTATCGGGGTAGGACACGGGGCATGGGACGTCCGCGCCGAGGCGGAGTTCGATGCCACGGGCCTCCTTTCCGCCACAGTGGGGATTGGTTGCCAAACGGGCTCGTTTTTGCTGGGGGGCGAAATAGGGTTCGATGACGCCGGTTTTTCCCACGTCACAGGGAACATCGAGCTTCAGCTCACCGAGTACTTCGGGCTCTCGGCGGACGCGACGGTGGACACAGGAGGATTCGCCGGTGCCACCCTCTCGGTGTGGTACGAGGTCGGGGTGGAGGAAGGAAGTTCCGGGTTCACCGGGGTCCTTGAGCTCGACCACATGGGGGCTGTGGTGGGGCAAACCCTGCGGTTCGGCCTGTACTTCCCCCCCGTGTCCCTGGAGACCACCGCCTGGTTCGACGAGCTGGGGTTTTCCTCCCTTGAGTTGAGTGTGGATCTCTTGGGCGAGTGGGCTGCTGCCGGAGCGAGCCTGAGCTGGGATTCAGCCGGTCTTCGGTCGGTTGGAGGAAGTGTTTCTACCACGGTGGGGGAACTGGTGGCTTCAGGGGAATTCTCCTGGTTAGTGGAAGGGGACTGGACGTCCGCGGCCGAGGTTGATCTGGGAGGGGTTGTCCTCATACAGGGTGAGTTCTCCCATTGGGATGGGGACCACAGTTGGGAGGTAGGGGTCGGGGTTTCCCTGGAATACGTGGAGGTACGCGCGGGACTCGGAGGCGAGGGAGGTGGACTTCGATACACAGGTTGTGTGACCCTTCGCTTGGAAGGGTTATCCGCTGAATTTCGCGGCGATTTCCCTCCGGACGGAGAATGGAGGCTTGAGGTCGCGCTCGAGCTCCACCTTTCCCTGGGAGAGGAAAACGAGGAAGGGGGCCACTGAGGCCCCGTTCCGTTATCACCAAAGCTAACCGAGTTCTACCTCGGGGTTACGCTCTGGGCCTGGGGGCCTTTGGGGCCCTCCACGACCTCGAACTCCACCGTCTGGCCCTCGCGCAGGGACCGGAAACCCGAGGAGTTGATGGCCGAAAAGTGGACGAACACATCGGGGCCGTTTTCCTGCTCGATAAAGCCGTAACCTTTTGCGTCGCTGAACCATTTAACTTTACCGATGGTCATGGGTCATTCCCCCTTTCCTTTTTGTACTCGACCGCCAAACGCCACCACCCAAAGCTCAGGGGAATAACCCTCAAGCTGAGGGATCACGACCTTACTGCGGCCTGCGAAACCCATCTTACCCTGTTTCGGGGAAAAAACCAGGTAGAGTTTGACCTTGACTTTTTGAAAAAATTTTGCTAAAGTTTTTGTGATGAGCCGGGGAGAAAAGGCCGCCGAGCTTCTCAGAATCCTTTGGCGCAATGGCCCCTTACCCCGTAGATCCTTGGAAAACCTCCTCCATATCTCCCGCCCCACCCTGGACAAACTCATAAAGGAGCTCTCCCTGTACGATCTCCTCATTCCCTCGGGCAAAACAAAGGAACGTGGGGGCCGCCCGGCCACCCTTTTCCGCCTGAACCCCCGAGCACGCCTCGCGCTGGGCGTGGACCTCGAGCTTCCCGGGCTCTACCTCGTGATTGCCGACCTGTTGGGAGAAATTCTTCATGAAAGGGAAATCCGACTCACGGGAAACCTCGCCTCTCCCCACGAAACCCTACGGCGTATCTCCGGCCTACTTCTAGATTGGCTCAAGGAGCTTGGGGTCCCTCGGGAAAAGACCATCGGTGTGGGGGTCGGGATGCCGGCCTTCTTCGAAGGGGACACGGTCACCGTGAAGGGCGAAAACCTCCCTACCTGGATCAGGGTCCCGGCCAAGGAGATCCTCAACCGGGAGTTGGGGATCCCCGTAAAAATAGGCCATGACGTTCACCTCATGGCCTTGGCCGAATCCAAGCGGGCCGGTCTGGACGATAAGGTGATGCTTTACCTCGCCTTCCGCTCCGGAGTTCGGGGGGACGTGCGGATGGGAGCCTGTCTGCTTGTACGGGGTGAGATTTACCACGGCGCCCACGGGAATGGAGGCACCCTTCATGGAGCCTTCGTGGCCCCGGCGGAGATCCAGGGGAAGAACTTAGAGGAAGCGGCCAAAACCATCGTGGGGAAACTTTCTCCCCATATCCTCCAGGCCATCGCCCTCCTGGATCCGGAGGTAGTGGTCATCAATGCCGAAGAACTGGGGGAGCTATCCGTACCGGTGATCCAACTCACCCAAGAGGCGATCTCCACCGTGCTGCAGGAGGAACCCATAGGGCCGGTAGAGGTGAGGCGTGCGCGGGTGGTGGAGGCCCCCGGCGCGCTGGGGGCTGCCATGGCGGTAATCCAGGAACTGTTCGCTCATCCTGAATCGCTAATTGGGGAGGTGAGAGCCGGGGAAAGCCGCGCGTTCGGGTAAGGAAACAAATTAACCAAAGGAGGGATAAAAGATGCGCAGTTGGTGGCGTGTGTTGGGTGTGGTAGCGGTTGTTGGGGCCCTGTCCCTAGGGGCATGGGCGGAGAAATTGGTGGTAATCGGACCTTGGTCCGGGGACGAGGCCAAGCCTTTCGAGGCGGTGCTCCAGGCCTTTACCGAAACGACCGGGATCGAGATCGAGTACCGGGTCATGCGATCGGAGGACTTGGGCAAGGTCCTTCCGGCCCAGTTCGCCGCCGGCATCGCCCCTGGGGATGTGCTCCTCACCGCATGGGGTTGGTGGGTCAAGAAGTTCGCCGATCACATGGTGGACCTGAGCGCGGAAGTGGCTGACGTCCCCTTCGGGTTCCTTACCCCCATCGTGGTGGAGGGCCGCACGGTGGGGATCCCCTATGCAGTATGGGTAAAGCCCGGTTTCTGGTACCGGAAGTCATTCTTCGAGGCCCATAACCTCAAGGCACCGGCTTCCTGGGAGGATTTCCTGGCGCTCCTCGCCCGGATTGAGGCGGTACCCGGGATCGAGGACGCCGCCGCCTCCGGGGACGAGGTGGGCTGGCCCCTCTCCGACACCGTGGAGCACTTCATCCTCGCCTACGGTGGAGTAAATACCTTCCTCGGTTTGACCGAAGGGACGATCAAATGGACCTCCCCCGCGGTGCGGGCCATATTCGCGGACCACATCCTGCCCTATCTCGAGCACGCCTCCGAGCCCATCGAGTGGACCAGCGCCAAGGACCTTTGGTGGGAAGGGAAGTACGGGATCTACTTCATGGGCAACTGGCTCACCGGCATGGTCGACGACCCGTCCGACCTCGGCGTCTTCGCCTTGCCCGGGGCCAAGGCGGTGACCGGTGGAACCGACTACATCTTCGTCCCGAAGTACTCCGAACGGATCGATGACGCCAAGAAACTCGTCGCGTTCCTGATGAGCAAAGAAGGCCAGGAGATCCGGGCCGCGGGCGGCGGAAAACTCGCCATCCGCACCGACGTCTCCCCCGATGCCTATCCGCCCGCCGAGAAGGCGTTGATCCAAGCCCTCCAGGGCTTCAAGATCGTCCCAGATATGGACGACACCATCGGCGGCGAGTGGCAGGCAACCTTCTGGGACCAGCTGAAGCTTCTCTGGGTGAAGCCCGAGGCCTTGGACGACGTCCTCCGCGTCCTGGATGAGAAATTCCCTAAGGGCTGAAGCTAAAAGAGCCGAGGAGGGGAGGCCCCGTTGGGGGCTTCCCCTCCTTTTTTTCCGGGCCCGGAAGGGCGAGGGCCTCGCGGCCCTGGGCTTCCTCTTTTTGGGGCTTCTCCTCATCGCCCTCTTCGTCATTTACCCCTCGATCAGGACCCTCTGGCTTAGCCTCTTCAGGGAAGGCGGGTTCGCCGGCCTGTCCAACTTCGCGGAGCTTTTCGGTGACCGAGAGATTGTGGACCTCTCGCGGTTCCTGCGGCGGGAGCCGCCCTGGGGGGCGCTGCTCCACAACCTGGTGTGGATCGCGATCCACCTCCCGTTCACCGTGGGCCTAGGGCTGGTCCTCGCTGTGGTTTTCTCCAAGGTGAAAAGCTGGTGGGTGGGGATCGCCCGGGGGGCGATTTATCTCGGGATCGTGACCCCCTTGATCGTGGGGGGCGTCATCATCCGATACCTTTTCGAAAAACACGCCGGTCTGGTGCCCCAGGTCCTGGGGGCTTTGGGAGCAGGCGTTCCCTGGTCGGCGGGTTGGACCGCATATCCCGAGACGGCCCTCTTGGCATTGATCATCGGCTCGATCTGGCTTTGGACCGGCTTCTCCATGGTGTTGCACTCGGCGGGCCTGTCCACCATCGACCGGGAGCTGTATGAGGCGGCTCAGATCGATGGGGCCTCGGAGTGGGCCCAGTTCCGCCACATCACGTTGCCGCTTTTGCGGCCGGTAACGCTGGTGGTGGCGGCGATGACCTTCCTTTGGGAACTCAAGATCTTCGACATCGTGTATGTGGCCACCATGGGCGGACCTGGGGGGGCGTCGAACGTTCTTGCTCTGGAGATGTACTTCTCCGCCTTCAGGGAACTCAATCCCTACCGAGCCTCGGCTATCGCCACCCTCATCACCCTCTTCAGCCTCCCCGTGGGATACTGGTTCGCCAAAAGGCGGCTCGGGAGGTAAGCGTTGCGACACGGAAACATCTTGGCGAAGGCGATTGCCATCCTGGCGGCATTGATCTGGGTGATCCCCTTCATCGGGGTGGTGATGACGGCCTTGAGGCCTTCCCAGGAGGTCCTTTATGGGTGGTGGAAGCCCCCGTTCCATTTTTCCCTGAAGAACTTCGTGGGAGCCTGGACCCATCCCACCGCGTCCCTTAGCGTGGGGCTGCGGAACTCAGTACAGGTGGCCATCGGGGCTACGCTTCTTCCCACCTTTGTCGCCTCGCTCATGGCGTATGGACTCGGGAGGCTGCGGTTCCGGGGGAGGGGGCCGCTTCTTATGCTTATCGGACTCCTTTTGGCCCTCCCCCAACAGATGATCGCCTGGCCCCTCTTCCGCCAGATGAAGGCCCTGGGGCTCTTAAACAGCCTCACGGGATTGGTCCTCGCCCACAGCGCCTGGGGCATTCCCTGGATGGTGTTCTTTTTGCGCGGATACATCGAGACCCTGCCGGTGGAGCTTGAGGAAGCAGCGCGGATCGACGGGGCCGGGCGTTGGAAGACCTTCATGTACGTGGTCTTCCCCCTGATGCTTCCAGCGCTTGCCTCGGTGATGGTGCTGCAGTTTACCTGGGTGTGGAACGACTTCTTCATGGCGTTGATCCTGGTCTTCGACCCAAACAAGATGGTCATTACCCAGCAGATTCCGCTCCTTCGAGGCCAATACCATGTGGATTGGGGTCTTTTAAGCGCCGGGACACTGGTCGCGATGTCGGTACCGTTATTGGTCTTTATCTTCCTGCAGCGGTACTTCGTCCGCGGACTAATCGGCGGGGCGGTCAAATAATCCCCGATCACCGCGAGGAGGCACGAATGATCGAGAAATACTTGCCGTACGTGGGGGAAAAGGCGATCGCCGAGCTTGTGGCCCTGGCCCGAAAGCTACAGGGGCTCCGAATTCTGCACGTGAACTCCACCTATCACGGCGGAGGGGTGGCGGGAATGCTGCGGAGCCTCGTTCCTCTCATGAACGACCTCGGGCTCGAGGCCCATTGGGCCCTTCTCTTCGGCGAGCCGACCTTCTTCTCTTGCACCAAAAAGCTCCACAACGCGCTTCAAGGGGAGGAGGTTTTTCCGGAAGGGGATGAACTTTCGATCTATTTCCAAATCAACGAGTTCTTCGCCCGTTATGCCCCCATCGACCACCACATGGTGGTTATCCATGACCCTCAGCCCCTTCCCGTTATATCATTCCGCCCTAAGCGGGAGCTGTGGATCTGGAGGTGCCACATAGATATCTCCTCCCCCAACGAGAGAGCCTGGGAGCTACTTGTGCCCTACATTCTCAGGTATGACGCCGCGGTGGTGTCGGCGAAGGGGTTCCTGCGGGATGGGCTTCCCCAGCGCGTCTCCATCATCCCCCCGGCCATCGACCCTTTTTCCCAAATAAACCGGGAGATGTCCCCCGAAGAGGTGGAAGAGAAACTCGCCCAGTACGGGATACCCCTCAACAAGCCCCTCATCGTCCAGGTCTCCCGGTTCGACAAGTGGAAGGATCCCCTCGGGGTCTTGGAAGTCTTCGAAAGGGTACGGCGTGAGACCGATTGCAGATTGGTGATGTTGGGGAACATGGCCGGGGACGACCCCGAGGGCCCGGAGATTTTCTCACAGGTGAGGGGGACTGCGAAAAACCTTCCGGACGTGCATCTTGTAACCGAAACCGACGAGTTGTTGGTGAACGCCCTCCAGCGGGCGGCCGCGGTGGTGGTGCAACTCTCCATTCGGGAGGGGTTCGGTCTCACCGTATCCGAAGCCCTGTGGAAGGGGACCCCGGTGGTGGCCACGGCGGTGGGGGGGATCCCCTTGCAGATTCGCAACGGAGAGAGCGGCTTCCTGGTGGAACCACGGGATTATGCGACCGCAGCGGAAAGGGTGCTCGAGCTCCTGCGAGATCAGGGGCTGCGTAGGAAGCTGGGGGAGCGGGGCCGAGAATGGGTACGGAAAAATTTCCTGATAACGAGGCTCCTTCGGGACTGGCTCTCCACCCTTGGAGAGCTCCTCGGCTGAGGTGCAGTTCAAAGCCCCGCCAGGACATGCCACGAAGGGACGAAAAAGTCTCAGAGTCACTGCTCTTAAAAAGTCTCGCTGAATGAAAATCATTCACATGCTGAATGATTTTCATTCAGTGGTATTCGTGCCTCCTCCTAGGATGAAGTTATGATCACGAAAGGATCTTTTTGAAAAAACTTGCCCAATGGGGCCTTCGCTTTTCCTCCGGGTAAAATCGCGGCGGAGGGATGGATGATCGGGAAAAGGAAGGCAGTGAGGATACCGTCGGAACTCTGGACGGCCATCCGGGAGAACCTCGAGGCCTTCGGGGCCTCCTCGGTGGAAGAATATGTAGAGGCGGTGCTGCGGGAGGACCTGCGCGAAAAAGGCCTCCTCCCCGCCTACACCCCAGAGGAGGAGCGGGAGGTGGAACGGAGGCTCCGGGACCTCGGCTACCTGGACTGAGCTTCCTCGGGATCCGGGAGCGGTTCCTCCCGCAGCACAAGCGGCGGCCCCAGAATCCCCAAGGCAATGAGGATCCCCGAGGCGGTGGGCGAAGTGAGGAGGGCGATGGTTCGCTCCCGAAGCCGGGGGCGAACTCCTCTACTGAGGCATCGGCGGGGCCCTCGGCGGCGAGCACCTCCGCGAGGCCCTCCGCGGTCCCGTCGGAATAGCCCCACGCCGCGGCGCTCGAGGGGGTGAGGGTGAGGAGCTTCCCTTCCTCCACGAGGTCAGGGATCCCAATATCGGGTCACCATGGCGGCGGCGACATCCGGGTTCCGACCCCGGGCCTCGGCGGCCGCGCGGAAGATCTCCCGCACCGCCGAGACCCACCTTCTCCGGGGCCGCGCCCATGGCCCCGTCACACAAGATGGCGATGAGGGCTCCGGCGGAGAGGGCTTCCCGGTTTACGTAAGCCACGGTCTTCACCGGCGCATCCAAGAGGAGGTCCCGACACTCAAGCGCCGCATCCAGGTAGCCGCCCGAAGTAGAGAGTGAAATGAGCAAGCACTCCCCTTTTACCTCCTCGGCCCGGGCGAGGGCCCGCTTGAGGAGGAACACCGTACCGCGGTCGATTTCCCCCTCCACGCGCACATGAAGAACTACTTCGGCACCCGCAAAGGCCCCGATGCCGAAAAGTAAAAGAGCCACCACACGCCTTGATATTCAACATGTGCCTCATAAACACTTTAGCCCAAACGGAAGTGGCTCAAAAGGACGCGATCTTGGTTACCGAAAAGGGGCGGAAACGCGGATTCCCCGGAGGTCAGGAATTATGTGATCAGCACCTTCTAGATCCCCCACCCCACCTTTTCCCGTCAAAACCCCTATAACTGCAGAGCATCCGGCGGCCTTGCCGGCCTCCACGTCTTCCCGGGAGTCCCCCACCATGGCCGTCCCGGAAGGGGGGAGGTCCAAGAGCCTACAGGCGTAGAGGATCCCCTCGGGATCGGGCTTTCGGGCCGAGAAGCGGTCGGCTCCCACCACGAGGTCTACGTATTCCAAGAGCCCGGCGTAGAGGAGATGCCTCCGGGCAGGTGTCGTGGAGTCGTGGGTCACCACCGCAACGATCCCTCCGGCGTCCTTTGTCCGGGAAAGGAGCTCCCGCGCGCCCGGAGTGGGGCGAAGGTGTTTTTCCCAGGGGAACCCCCTGTCCACCTCCGCGAAGATCTCCCGTACCGTTTGAAACGCTTCTCCTTTGGAGATCCCCAAGGCATCGGAGAGGAAGGAGGCGCTCAGGCGTTCGGTCTCTTCTCGGGGGCGATGGATGGCGGAGGTGGCGTGTCCGGTGGCGGGATCCACGCCCAGGATCGCAAGGAGCTCCCGCTCGGCTTCCCCATTGAGCCCGAAGCGTTCCCCCAAAGCCCTAGCTCGCTCCGCCATCAAGGGCCCCCAGTGGGAGAAATCGATCAGGGTCCCGTCTTTATCGAAAATGATCCCTTCTAACCGATACCTCTGACCCCTAACGTCGATCACCATCGTCCCTCCTATAACCCCAGGAGATCCACGGAAAGGCCCCGGGATGGGAGGTGGGAATCCAGTTCCCCCGCACGCGCCCGCTCCACCATCTCTTCAAGCTTCCCCTTCGCCTTCCAGGTGGAGAGGCGATCGGTGAGCGGGGGAAGCCCCAAGGCCTCCGCCCCGGTAATGGCCCCTGCGGAAAAAGCCTCTCGACAAGCATCCCGGAACCTGGGCTCCCGCGTGAGATGGTGGTCGAGGATCGTCACCCGGGCCCGCGCCCCCCGCACCGCCTCAGCACAGTTACGGATCGCCCGCTCCAGGGTCGCGGCCGCCTGAAGCGGCCCGCGAAGGTAGGTAGCGGGGCCGTCCAGGACCAAAACATCGGGGGCTTCAGCGGCGATCCATTCGGCGTAGTCCTCGATGATTGGACCTTGAAGATCGGAGGAATACAGGAACTTTTTTCCGCCGTGCTCCACCACTATCGCCAGGACCCATCCGGGGCTCGCGTACTCCACTCCGTGGAAGAGCGGTTCCGTAAACCGCACCGTGGTTTCCCCGATCTCGAAAACCTTCCCGTCGGCATAGACGACTTGTGCCCCGAAAGACCCCGATGAGATCCAGGGACCCTGTTCCCATATCCGCACGAGCCCTAGGAAACGTTTCCTCCACTTACGCCTGAGCTCTTCAGACGCCCCTTCCTTCCGGGCGCGGGGGAGTTCCTCCAAGGGATCGGGGTACTCTCCTTTTTCAGGGGGGACTTCTTCCAATGCGATTCCCTGTTCCGAGGCGAGGACCGAGAGGAAATACCTAGATCTTTCCCACTGGGAGCGGTTAATCCAACGATTGGGATCTTTGATCCAAAGCGTCTTTTCGCGGAAGAGCTCCGGAATATCCGGTCGGTGATGGTCGTAGTGATAGTGGGTGATGGCGATATGGGTTGCCCGGGCCGCGGCCGCGACCAGGGCCGCGGTAGCGAGCTCCAGGTAGTAGAGCTTGAGCTCGGTGGGCGCGGGGTAGCGGGGCTGCATGATGGCAGCTCCCGGGTCGATGAGGAGCCGGATATCCGGTGTCTCCACCAGCACACACATCGATTTCGCCCCCAAAGAGTCGAACCAAATTGGCCGAACTTTCATCCCGCGAAGATTCTAACACACTTTCCTTCGTTCTCCGCTCGTGACCGAGATATGCGAGGTTGAAGAGGCACGTCCCAAAAAGGCAAAGTTCAGCTGCCTCCGCCATCTCCCCCAAGTCCTCTCCTCCTTCTGTCCTATTGGAGAACGGACCCTCAAGGCGGCGGTGAGTCGAAAGCGGCCAATTGCATTGCGTGGATCCGGGATGCACCCCGTTCCAGATCGGGGTCTCCCTCCACGGAAGCTCCGCGTGGCAAGTTCTAATCCTCAAGGTGTTCATAGAAAGAGAGAGGAGCCAGTTCCCGAAAGGCGCCATGATGAACGAGATGGCGGCGGATGTCTATGCAGAGGTGGCATTTGGACACGTATCCTTCTGTCCGCTCCCGATATCCGTATTCCACGCCTAGCCGGTAAAGCTCCTTCAGATCCGAAAGCAAAGCTTTAAGCACCGGAAACTCCTCGAGCTTTATCCCTTTGTAGAGCCCCTCCAGGTGGCGAGCATCCCCCAGGGAAATCCCGGCACAGAAGCCCGGAATGTAGTGACAGTAGTTGTCCACATGAATGTGCCAATCGCGGATGAGCTCCCGACGACACGAAAGTCCGAAGAAACGCCGCGCCGGGTATCTCGGGAAGAGGTGCGCGAGCTTATAGACCGCCCGGCCGCTTGGGAGAAGTTCGGCGTAGGCAAGCCCGAAACTCCTCCTCAGGTAGTCCTCCAGAGGCAACGTTCCCCGTATCCCCATCTTGAGGAACTCCCGGTAGAAGATGCCTTGGTAGACGAGGACGTTCCGGGGCCCGAAGATCTCCGAGGCCACCCTTACTGCTCGGCGGGTGCGCTCGAAAGGGACATGCTCGAGGAGGAAGGGGTTGACACTTACGAGGATTCCCCGCAGGCCAGCGGACTTAAGTGCCCGGAGCCGATCCCGGGTGATGCCCTCGTTGACGCACCAGGAGGCGTTGGTTTCCACGAATATCCCGGGGATCCCAAGCTCGGCGGCGATTTCAACGAGGTCGATTAGGAGCTCGAAGTTGAGGAAGGGTTCCCCGCCGGTGAGATGGAGCCCTTCGTTCACTCCCACGGGAGCGTTGGGCGGGTAGCGGTCCCGCATGGCGGTGGCCAGCCCTGCGAGAACGCGTTCCGCGTCGGCTATGGAGATCCAGTCCGCCGGCCACCGCGGGGAGCATGCGTAAAGGCAGTGCCGGCAGGCCCCACTGCACCTGTAACTGAGGAAGACCCCTGCCGAAAAAGGCTGAGGGATGCGTAGTACTTCCATGGCTCCGCTCGCCTCCAACTGCAAAAAGGAATCCCCAACCTCGGCTGTTATCATACAAATGTCTAGCCGGGCTTCAGACATAAGCTCATGTCCCGAGCTCAGCAGGACAACTTATTGACAACTTATGGATCTGTGGCGTACATATAACAGTGGACAAAACGGCAAGGCATAAGGGAAGTGTGACCTTTGAAGATGGGACACATGCTTTCCCTTAGCCTTGAAATAATTGGGAGGAGTTGGTGCAAAAGCGGGCTTTGTGCCTTTTCCTTGGACGGTGGTTATTAGGGTTTGTGAGCTTTGCTGCTCCTGCCCTTTCCGGTAATACCACGATTAGTCTAAGCGCCCTTCCACTCCCGTGTACACTTGTGGATGAAACCAAGCTCGACACCCCCTGTGAGCGCACCGTTTTTTCTTGGGATCTGGACATTGCGCTTCGGTTCGCCCTGGAGCTCGAGGATCGTTGGGAGCTGTGGCTCGATGCGGCGGCGGGATTCGCGGGATTTGAACATGTGGTTTTCGGCGGCCGAGGTTTTCTGGGAGAGGTGACGGTGAAGCCCGAACTTTGGCTCGCGATTCCGTTTGAGTCTGTCCTCGATGTAAACAATCTCCCTAACTCAGCCATCATATCACCCGGGGAAATGTTATTCGCCGCAGCACAAGTGCAAGCCAGTTGGAAAGTGGACGTCTTCGATATCCGTTGGACTTCGGTCTTCCAAGATATCAACTTCCCCGATCCGGGGAGAGACTATCCCTATTTACATTACGGAATTCAAAGCCAGAGCTTCGCCATGGGAACGGTGGTCAACGTATCCACTACTCTGGCCAACGATGTGGGAGTTGGTTTCCAAGCAGGTTTCGGGGCAGAGCCGGGTGGATTCCGCGTGAAGGGATATTCCACCTCGGTGCGGGCCGTGCCCGATAGGCTTTATGCCCGTGTATCAGTCAACAACATAGCATTGAATTGTCCCTGGTGCGATTCTTGGGGTGCCCTTATAGATCGGGTGCGGCTCGGTTTGTCCTTTGCCGTTGAACCCAAGGAAGAGACGTTCATGAGGGTGGGAGGATCGATAATTTTCAATTTGTACAAATCCATTCGCGTGAGCACCTCTTTCAACATGGTGGTGCCGGAGGGGATTGAATGGGGAGGGATCTCGGTAAGCGCCAAAACGCCGGTGGGCTCCCTCAACCTTCATTTTGGCCCGGAGGGGGAATTCAAGTCGGGGACGTTGAATATGAACTACAGGACTCAGCTCAATTTAGGATGGACTAGCGGCATCTTCACCGCCCGAGCTACGGCCACTTCCCAGCGGGGGATAAGTTCCGCCTCGGCCTCGCTGTCGTTAAGCCAGGGGACGTTTTCATCCAACTATAACATCTCCTATGCGTACCAATCGGATCGGGGACTCGCGTTCGCGAGCTTCTCCCTTCGGTTCCGACTCAACCTGAACCCGCTTCAGGTAGGGGTACATCTCACCTTCGGCCGCTACGGCCTGGGCCGGTTCACCGTGAGCACGGGCTACGTGTTCTAAGCTTATGTGGGGGGACACATCATGAGAGGGAATTCCTTGCGGGTGAATGAGATCCAGAAGTTTCGGGAGTTTAAAGCGAAGTTAAGAGTGTTCTTGTTGCCTTTCTTGCTTCTCTTGAGCGTGGCTGGCCTTGCCGCTGACAACACGGAGATCTCGATCGAGGTCGTGCCCTCCACTGTTTATGTGAATCAACAGGTGACCATCAATGTGACGGTAACCAATACGGATGGGGTTGCTGACCCGACGGGGACGGTGGAGCTCGAGCTAACGGATCCCAATTTGGGCGTGGTCGATAGCTGTACGCTTGACGTAGGGACCCAGAGCGATAGTCAGTCAGTTTGTACTTTGTATTACACCCCTTCCACAGGAGAGCCCGCCACCCACACCTTCACCGTCACTTATACGCCAGATGATTCGACCTTATTCAACGGGAGTTCCACGACCGGCTCGGTGGACGTGCTCAAGCGCGAGGTCGTGGTGGAGGTGGAGCTATCACCCGCCGCGGCCTACGTGAACCAAGGGGTGACCGTCACCGTGACCGTGCGCGATGCCACCACCGAGGGCACGGCCACGGCCCCCACGGGCAGCGTCACCTTCTCCACCAGCGGGATCGGGCAATTCGACCCAGGCGCCGCCGTTGACCTTACCCCTGATCCCAATGGCGGCGCCTTCTCCACCGCCACGGTCACCTACACCCCCACCGAGGCCGGAGCCCCCACCACCATCGATGTGATAACCGCGAGTTACGGGGGATCGGATGTCCACGCGGCCGGCGAGGGGACGGACAACCTGGTGGTGAACCGGCGGACGGTCAAAGTGGACGTGGTCTGTAACCCGGGCACGGTGTACGTCGACCAAGCCACGACGATCACCGTCACCGTCACCGACACCACGACCGAGGGAACCCCGGTCACCCCCACCG
>Ga0180300_10000758_pt1 | contig 14564 bp, 15 predicted proteins | sample GuaBasSediGuay15_FD_121798 | JGI IMG/M metagenome (GOLD analysis project Ga0180300, IMG submission 121798) | Subseafloor sediment microbial communities from Guaymas Basin, Gulf of California, Mexico - Guay15, Core 4569-2, 21-24 cm | ecosystem: Environmental > Aquatic > Marine > Hydrothermal... | reverse complement strand
CTTACTTTCCGTTCTACATGATTTTGGAGGTACTCAATATCCTCCAAATTCTCTATGTCACTCACTGCTGATTCATCAATAGGCTCAAATAAATTACCTGTATCTGGATCCATAAAGTTTGCTAACTCATTCAACCAATTTGAAAGAAGCTGCCTTATATAATGAAATTTAAACATGTCTCTCACCTCTCATCTTATCTTTAAGTCAACGCCCTCTTGTTCCTTGCTACGGTTACAATCCTAACTGGGTCAACAGTACTAGCTTCTATCAACTTAATTTTAGGTTTGTATTCTGGCTTTACAACTAAAACAGGTGTCTTGGTCTCAAATATCGTCTTTTCTGAATAGTGTCCCCCTAACAGCTTGCTAAACAATGAAAGTTTTTGAGCTCCAATTATAATCATGTCCAATCCCAGCTTTCTTTCAACCCTCTCAATTTCTTCAGCAGCAATTCCAAAGTGATAACCAATCACTTCGAAATCAACTTCAGCTTTTTTTAGCTTTTTCGCTATATCAAGCATCGTTTTCCTAGCTTTTGCTCTCAAAGATCTGTACAATTTTTTCTCCTCTTTCTCAGAAGGGATCAGGATGGGTTCCATATCCTTAATATAAAGTAGGTAGAGTTTACTATCAAAGCCTGCTAAGCATAAATCTACTGCACAATCTACAGCTCTTTTTCCAGCAGCTGAATCGTCGACCACCACTAAAACCTTCCATTTCATTTCCAACATACTTATTCACCCCCCAAAATGGCATAACACAATTACCAAACCAAAAAATCGAATTATACCTCCTTCCTCTCCTTAGCCTTTTCCATTCTTAATCCAAAGCCCTCGAAAAGGAAGAATATTGCAAATCCCCACCAAACTGTGTATACTACATAGAACGCTAACAAACCCGCTGTAAGAAATAGCTCTTTTCCAATTAACTCAGCTTTAAGTCCATAGAAATTATATGCTGGTTCTATAGCTTTGGTTATAACTTCGTCCTCAATGAATAATGCCTCATCAAACTTACCGTTTTGCTTGTAGTATTCTGCTATTTTCTTTAAAGATATCCACCAATAATAAAGCACTTCTTCCCCATTAAGCCCGTACTTGGTAGTTAATTCATTTTTATAGGCTAGATCTGCATCTGCTAAAGCATTTTTAAGAATCTCCCTCAAATCTCCCGATATTGTGACTTCATTGTCCATAACTCTAACTTCAGCAACCTCTGAGTAGAGTAAACCCACTTTCTCTGCAATATCGTTGTTTTCTAATTTTATTTTAGCATTGATATATTTAGTATATTTTTCTGCTTCTTTGCTAACCTCTGGTATAAAATACACTGAGCCTTTTGAAAGAGAATTAAAGGTATCATCAGCATATTTAATAAAGTTTGACCCATTCCAGATTGGCATAGCCATAATTGCAAGTACTCCGAAGAATGTTACAGTAAGAAGTATTCCAACTCCTAAACTCTTTTTTTGCATCAATTACACCTCCTTGAGCTGTCCAATGTTGCAAATAAATTTCCAAAACACCCACCCTGCAAAAGAGCCTATTATTACAAAGAAGATGACAATTCCAGCAAGATTTAATGCATCTCCTATTGATTTATCTAATGAGATTACGCCAGCAGATGCGAGCTTTCCAGGTAAGGCAAAGAGCCTGTTTAAAAAACCTGCAAGAATAACAATAGCATAGAGGCCTCTTATTGTAAATCCTTTAACAACCTTTGTTACTAATGCACCAATTTGTATACCAATCAAAGAACCTAGTAAGAGTCCCATGGCAAGTGTGTAAAATACAAATCCAAATATTGCATATTGGGTTATGGATGCGTAACCAGCTGTAAATATTATCTGAAAGATGTTTGTTCCAACTGTTGTAAATGAAGAAACTCCTAACACATACACATGTAATGGAAATGCAAGAAAACCACCTCCAACACCCATTATTGCACATACCAAACCAACGATAAATCCAACTCCACAAACGGGCCAAGCTGAGATATGACGCCCACCTGGTGTAATATCGTAGTCAAAGGATATCATTGGTGGGAGTTTTATTGATTGTACTTTCAATGCAAGCTTTGTTGTTGTTACAACTTCAGCACCATTAAACTGATGTGCTCCATCAAATGCCGTAGCCATTCTTTTTAATTTTAAGTAATCTCGTAAGGCATAAATGCCCAAGAAACCAAGAAGAAAGACATAAACGAGACTTATGAAGATATCGCTTATTATAGGATTTGCATAGTAGATTGTTCTATTTATATATCCACCACATGTAGCTCCGATAATAGAGCCTACAACAAACGCAACGGTTAGTCCAATACTAACGTTTCCAAGCTTTTTGTGAACCGCTGTACCCATAATTGCCTTAGAAAATATATGGAACATGTCAGTACCTACAGCAAGAATACCTCTAACTCCAGCACTCATCAAAGCTGGAGTAATTACAAACCCCCCCTCCAGCGCCAGTACACCCAGTTATAAGTCCTGCACATAGTCCTATGAACATAGAGACCCCAAGAACCTCAGTTGTTGAAAATGCTGGAGCATATGCTTTCTTTCCTCCAAGTACATGTGGTAGGTCTGCTGCAAATACAACTGGTACAATAAGCACTGGTAGCAACATTAATCCAGAATCAAAAGCCTCTTTCTATCATTTAAAATTGTGTTTGCTACCTCGTATTCCCATTTGGCATGTGCTTGACTTGCAACGATACATATCTTATACATTTCTCTCAATATCTTCATACCTCACACCTCAGCATCATAAATCTTACTAAACAATATTTAATATGACTTAATCTTATTTATAATTTTTTTGACATGATTTATTATGAAGCAATATGAACCAATACGGGATAAGTTTTTAAGACATGGAGTAATTAATAATGACAATGGCAGTGGAACAAAGAGAAATGAAAAGAATAACAGTTTCGTTAGATGAAGAAACAGCTAGAATACTCGAAGAGTTGGTTAATCTAGACAAAAGATCAGTTTCTGAAATTGTTAGATTTGCTGTGTCAAACTATTACAAAACAAGAAGTATTAAAAGCGTTGATCCTGAATTTATTGATATTATAATAGATTTGCTATCAGAAAGAGAACATGTAATTGTTGATGTAAGCCTGTGGGCAGTAATACTTGAGGAACTGAACGAAGTAGCTAAAGAGGATTTCTGGAAATTTGTGGAGAAAGTGGGTAGAGAATATGGCATTCAACTTAAAGTTAAGGGTCTACAGAGAGTTTATGACATCCTTAAATACATGGAATCTTCAAATTGGTTTAGAGTTAAGCCCTCCTCAACCAATACTTACATTCTGATACTCACAGTAAAAGCTGAAGTCAAAATACTGTCAATTTTTCTACAAAACCTGTTTAAAGCCATAGAAATTCCAATTGAGATTATCGAAGGAGTTAGAAAGTTAATAGTAATAGAAAAGATGCTAGATTCCAAATCAGAGGTAGTAAGGAAGTACCTCGATTAATTCTTTACCTTATTTTTTGAATCCCTAAATTAATTACTCACCTACAACCTTCTCACGAAGCCATACAACTCTTTCAGGATGTCCAGAATGTATTACAAGCCTCTAGTATGTTGTCGAGTTATTGTCTCACAATTTTGACAACATCCTTGTTTGTTAGTCCTCACATATTCGTTTTGTTGAGCTGTAAAGTTATTTTGAGATATCACAACCAAGACGAGTTCGAAAGGTTTAAATTGATCGGAGTAAGACTTATTATGAGATGAGATGATATGTTCAGAAAAATTCTGTATCCAACTGACCTCTCTAATAATTCTGAGGTTATTTTAAGAGGATTATATGAACTTAAAAGGATTGGTGTGAGTGAAGTCGTTTTAGCCCATATAGTAGAATATGATGCAGTCGGACTTATAGAGGGTGGCGTCGATATTGATAAGTTTGTAATGAAATTAAAAAATAAGGCAGGGAAGAAGTTATCTGAATTTGCCTCTATTTTAAAGAGGGATTTTGAAGTTAAGCTATTACCCCCAATACCTTCCGTAAATCCGGTTGAAGAAATAGTAAAAATTGCTAATAATGAAGATGTATCTCTAATTTTGCTTGGGTCAAAAAGCAGTGGTCTTAAGAGTGCTCTAATGGGTAGTGTCTCTGAGGGAGTAGTTAGAGAGGTTGAAAAACCTATTTTAGTTTTGAAAATGAAGCCTGATACTGGAGAGGGATACTATGGAATGGTTTTTCGAAGACTTTTTGATAAAATTATCTATCCCTATGACTTATCTGATATATCTCAAGAAATTAAAGATTTTGTTAAAAAAGCATCACTTTTAGGAGGTAGAGAAGTTATAATCGTTCATGTGGTAGAAATTGCTGATATCATTGACAAACAAGTTGGGAAGGAAGATGTTATGCACCCACTTGTCCCAATATCAAATTTAGCAGAAATGCTCTCAGAACACTGGATGGAGGCAAAAAACCATTTAGATAAAATTAAGAGAGACTTTGTTGGAGCAGGTATCAAAGTTAAAACCATTTTAAGGGTTGGTTCACCAAATAAAGAGATACCCAAAATTGCAAGTATGGAAGGAGGGAGTGTTATCATGATAAGCAGTAAAAAAGGCTTGACACCCAATGTAGACCCCATCATTAGGTATTCTGAGATACCTACGATTGTGTTCCGCTCTTGATTCGAATTCAAATGGATTATGTGCACAGATCGTATGCTTAAGGGAGAGGTGATAAAGTTCCATACGATTCTTTTCAAAATAAAAAGAATGCTGGAAGCTGCTGGATTTACAAGTAAATACTTTATACTGTATGACGAATTTGGTGTTTATCCTCTACAAGTCCACAAACGAAAATCCGCCCACAAAAGAGCGGTTTTTATCCTTTGCTTAGGAATTCTTGAGATCTTTCACGAAAAGCCAGAAAAAGTTATTAAGTTTCTGGAATTAGTTAATTCGTCCAAGTCTATTGATTTACGGTTTGTAGCAAAGTTACCAGTTGGATGAATATTGCTACTAATCTTGCTCATAAAACTACTGACATCTTATATATGATAGTTAATTTTCTTCTGCTCTTTGGTTGAATTTGAGTTTGTTAATCTTCTTTATACGATGTAATAATTATTTTCAAAAAGATATTTTTAAATTTTTCAACAATTCGTCCTATTAACTCAGAGGTTTTCTTGTACTCTTGTAAAAAACAGTAGTGACTATAAAATAAATTAAAAATATAGACTAACTACTTAACCCCAAGTAAATGCCTCGCCACAATTAACTTTTCTATCTCCTTAGCTCCCTCGTAAATCTCGGTTATCTTTGCATCTCTGTAGAACTGGTTTATTGGGTACTCATCAATGTAACCGTATCCTCCATGGAACTGCAAAGCCCAGTCACAAGTTTCAACTGCCACTTCTCCAGCATACCACTTAGCCATCGAAGACAGCATGCTATCAGGCTTCCCCTGCTCAACTTGGATGGCTGCTGCTCTGTAGGTCAATGTTCTTGCAGCCTCAATTTTAGTTGCTAACTCAGCCAATCTAAATTGAATGTATTGGAATGTTGCTAAAGGCACACCAAAAGCTTTTCTTTGTTTAACATAGTCAGCAGCTAACTTTAAAGCACCTTTAGCAATACCTACAGCCTGAGCAGCAACCCAAACTCTGCTAATGTCAAAGAACTCCATCATGTAGTAGAATCCTTTTCCTTCTTCACCAACCAAGTTTTCTTTCGGCACTCTAACATTGCTCAAAGAGATTTCAGCCGTATCGCTTGCTCTAATACCTAACTTACCTACAATCTTCGTTGCTTTGTATCCTTCCCTGTCAGTCTCAACGATGAAGTAGCTAATGCCCTTATGCCTCTTCTTCCAATCTTCAACTTCCCTCGTCCTTGCCGTAACCAATATGAAATCAGAAATACTCCCATTTGTAATAAACTGCTTAGTACCATTAATCACCCATTCATCTCCCTCTAACTTTGCCTTTGTTTTTATGCTAGCAGAATCGCTCCCAGCATCAGGCTCTGTGTTTGCCATTCCCATTATTGCCTTGCCTTCACACAACTTTGGAATCCACTTATCTTTCTGCTCTTCACTTCCATGCAGCAGCAAAATCTCAACACCAAAGATTGGGGTTAAGCATGCTAAAGCCAGCCCAGGATTTACAGCAGAAAACTCCTCCATTACAATCATTTGCTCTATTGGTGTGTAGTCACCGCCACCATACTCCTCAGGGATTGCTACAGCGTGAAATCCGAGCTTGGCACACTTTTTTACCAACTCCATCGGATACTTCTCATCTCTGTCACACTCCAAAGCAAGTTCAGGTGTAAACTCTTTTTCAGCAAACTCCTTTGCAGCTTTTCTAATATCCTCCTGCTCCTCAGTGAAAGAAAAACCGATTGCCATGGTTGTTATTGGCAGTTGTAGTATAAAATTCTTTTGGGGTAAATAAATACTATCAAAGCTAAATTCGCCCAAAGAAAAATTTAAATATGATATTTTCCTTCTTGAGAAAAAATCATGACAGATTTCATCGAAATATAAGATTTACCATCTCTTTAAACTTATTAAAGCCACCAAATTCGAGAAAGACTTATATAACAAAAAATAAACAAGAAATTATGTCTGAAAATGTTGCTATTATAGGCGTAGGACATTCAAAGTTTGGGACGAGAAAGGACGTTAATTTGCCAGAACTTGCTTGGGAAGCAATAAAACCTGCCTTGGAATCTGCTAATGTTGAACAAAAAGACATAGATTTCTACGTTGTTGGCAATGCAGGAATGTGGAGCAGTGAAGCTGCTGTACCTTCATTAATGGCTGAATATGCTGATTTAGCTCCCAAAGGTTCGATGAGAGTTGAAGCTGCTTGTGCTACTGGTAATGCAGCGATCAGAGTTGGATATACAGCCATTAAAAGTGGTGAGGCTGATGTTGTACTGATTTTGGGAATTGAAAAAATGCAAGAATCGCCAAATCCAACCATAATTGAGCTCATTGGCAGGTTTGGTAGTTACTTTTGGGAATTTGAGAATTTCGGTTTGACTTTCCCAGGCTACTATGCATTATACGGCACAGCTTACATGGCGAAGTACGGTGCAACAGAGGAAGATTATGCGAAAGTTGCTGTTAAAAACCACTATTATGGTGCTAAAAACCCATATGCACAATTCCAAAAGGAGATTAGCATTGAAACTGTTTTGAAAAGCCCATACATCGCTTGGCCCTTCAAGCTTTTCGATTGCTCTCCAATAACAGATGGTTCTGCCGCCGTTGTATTGGCAAGTGAGGAGTTTGCAAAGGATGTTGAAGACAAAATCTGGATACTAAGTCAAGGAGTTGGGACTGGAACAGCAAATCTAAGTAAGAGGGAAGATTTCACAACCCTACCATCAGCAGCCTATGCTGCTGAACAAGCGTACAAGAAAGCGGGAATTGACATGGATGAGCCCTGGAAGTATCTAGACGGAGCTAACGTCCATGACTGTTTTACCGCCCCTGAAATAATAGCCTATGAGGATTGCAGATTTTGTAAGAGGGGAGAGGGCTTTAAGTTGATAAGGGAGGAGCAAACTTACATTGGTGGCAGGATTCCAGTAAACACTGATGGTGGGTTAAAAGCTAAAGGTCATCCAATCGGTGCAACTGGTGTAAGTCAGGCTGTTGAGGCTTACAAACAATTGTTAAGTCAAGCGGAGAACGGAAGACAGGTTGATATAGAGAATGGAAAATGGCTCACACACAACGTTGGAGGGACTGGACACTTCACGTATGTCACGATTTATGGACTTGAAAAGAGGTGACTTTATGGATGATTTGAGAAAGGCAGTTGAGAAGAATATGCAAGAGTTTGGATTCCCTGTAACGATTGATGAGAGAAGTGGGGCACTTCAGTGGGTGGACATGAGAGGGTTGAGGCTAAGATACATTGTATGTATAGAGAACATAATGCCATTCTTTGAAGGTATGAGGAGAGGAAAACTCGTTACAACCAAATGTAAGAAGTGTGGAAGGTTGTTCTTTCCCCCGCAAAAGGATTGCCCAGCTTGTAAGGATAGTGAGATGGAGTGGGTTGAGTTGAAAAAAGAAGGAGTTTTGGAGACACTTACGGTCATTTTTGTAAGACCTCCAAGTTTTGCAACTTACGACCCATATACAGTAGCTATTGCAAGGCTTGATGATGGGGTTAGAATTACCGCATGGTACAAAGGCGATCCACAAAAAGTTAAGCCAGGGCAGAGAGTTAAGGTTAAGATATCGAGAAGGAAGGAAGGTTATTTAATGTACGAACTTGTCCCAGTTGAGGGATGAATAAGTAAAATAATTAGAGAGGTGATGTTATGGAGATAAAAAAAGTTGCCGTTCTTGGAGCGGGAACGATGGGTGCTGGTATTGCTCAAGTATGTGCCCAAGCGGGATATGATGTGCATGTTAGAGATATAAAAGACGAGTTTATTGAGAGAGGAAAGGCAACAATTGAAAAGAATTTGAGGAAAGCTGTAAACAAAGGTAAAATAAGTCTGCTGAAACTCAAAGAGATACAGTCAAAGCTCCACTACACAACAGATCTGAAAGAAGCTGTAAATGATGTAGATTTGGTCATTGAAGCTGTGCCTGAAGTTATGGATTTGAAAAAGCAGGTTTTCAAGGAAGTTTGCGAGTACAACAAGAAGGCGATACTTGCAACTAATACATCTGGATTGAACATTACAGAGTTGGCTAAAGCAACTGATAGGCCCGACAAATTTGTTGGGATGCACTTCTTTAACCCAGTACCTGTGATGGCTCTTGTTGAAGTAATTAGAGGTGAGCAGACGAGCGATGAGACTGTAGACATCGCCGTTGAGTTTGTGAAAAGCATTGGAAAAACACCAGTTGTTGTAAAGAAAGACATTGCAGGCTTTATCGTCAACAGATGCCTTGTTCCATACCTTGTACTTGCAATACAGGATTATGAAAATGGGGTTGCGAGCAAGGAGGAGATAGATGCAACTATGGTATACAACTACTCATTCCCCATGGGTCCGATTGAGTTGTCTGACTTCGTTGGTTTGGATGTCCTTTACTTTGCAACCCAGCAGTGGGACATTGTTCCAAAATCAAAGGCTCTTGAGGAGAAGTTTAATGCTAAAGAATTGGGAATGAAGACTGCAGTAGGTTTCTATGATTGGAGAACGGGAAGACCAAAAATACCAAGGGAATTGGCTGGAAAGTACGATGGTTTGAGATTGGTTGCTCCAATGATAAACATAGCAGCAAGCCTCATAGAGATGGAAGTTGCATCGGCTGAGGAGATAGACACAGCAATGAAGCTAGGAACAAACATGCCGAAAGGCCCATGTGAGATGGCTGACGAAATTGGACTTAACGTTATTCTTACAAAGGTTGAGGAGATTTACAAAGAAAAGGGCTATGAAATACTTAAGTCATCAAAATACTTGAAGAAGTTGGTAAAAGAGGGTAAGATTGGTAAGAAAGCTGGAGAAGGATTTTACAAGTACACAGGTGAAGTGGGATACAGAACGATAATGATTGAGAAGGATGAAGAGACAAAGATTGCAAAGCTTATCTTGAACAGACCCCACAGACTCAATGCCTTATCATTTGAATTGTTGGATGAATTGACTGATGCATTGAGAAAACTTGAAAACGATGATGAGGTCAGGGTTTTGATAATAACTGGGGCTGGAGACAAAGCTTTCTCAGCAGGTTTTGACTTGCAGGAAGCTTTGCAAGGCGATGTGTTATCACCAGCTTCCTCTATGATGATTGCTACAAAAGGGCAGACAACTTTTACAATGATTGAGAAGTTCCCCAAACCAGTTATAGCAGCAATCAACGGCTATGCGTTTGGTGGAGGATGTGAGCTTTCATTGGCTTGTGACTTCAGAATAATGTCAAAAGGTGGAAAAATTGGATTGACAGAATTAACATTGGGTTTAATCCCAGGATGGGGTGGAACGCAGAGGATGGCTAAGATATTGGGAATTGCAAAGACCAAAGAACTGATATTTTTGGGCAAAAGATTGAGTGCAGATGAGGCAGAGCAGATTGGATTGGTCAACAAAGCAGTTGATGCAGACAAGTTCTGGGATGAGGTAATGGCACTAGCAAAACAGCTTGCTGGAGGTTCACCAATAGCCTTGAGAGTTGCTAAATATGCAATAAACTTTGGATATGAATTGCCAATCGAAGTTGGACAGGCTTTGGAGGCAGCGTACTTTGGAATAGTAACGTCAACGCAGGATGTAATGGAGGGAATAAAGGCATTCTTCGAGAGGAGAAAGCCAGAATTCAAAGGAAAATAAACTTCATTATTTTTTATTTAAATTAAAATGGTAATGATTTTAAACTGTTGAATTTACAATGCGGGAGGTGGTTAAATGAACATTATCGTTTTGGCAAAACATGCACCAGATCCAGAATCAGAAATAAACGTTGCATCAGATGGAAAGAGTGTTGATGAGAGGGGCTTAGTTTTTGATATCAACGACTGGGACAGGTATGCAATTGAGGAGGCTATCAGGATTAAGGAGGAGAAAGGTGGAGAGGTTGTAGTTGTAGGTGTAGGGAGTAAATGCGATGATACATTGAGAAAATGTCTTGCAATGGGAGCTGATAGGGCAATAAAAATACCAGTTGACACATCGCTTGACGCATACCAGACGGCTGAAGTCATTAAGGAGGCAATAAAGGATGAGAACTTTGATTTGATTTTAGCAGGAATGATGAGCCAGGACTTAAACAACGCACAAGTAGGTGTTTTAGTTGCTGCAATGCTCGATTTGCCTTTTGCTACTGCTGTTACAGAATTACAAGTTGAAGATGGAAATCTTAGAGTTAAGAGGGAGCTTGAGGGAGGATATCATGAAGAGGTAACATTGCCAACACCATGTGTTGTGACGGTTCAGAGTGGTATAAACGAGCCAAGATACGTTTCAATCATGGGTATTAAGAGGGCTAAGACTAAGGGGATGAAAGAGGTAAGCGTTTCTCCAACAACCTCAACGTTGGAAGTCGAGAAAATGTATCTGCCACCAGTGAAAAAGGCTGAAATGATTGAAGGTGATGCATCTGAAGTTGCTCAGAAGCTTATTGAAATATTGAAAGACAGGGGGTTGATATAATGAGGATTTTTGTCGTTGCTGAGCATAGAATGAATGAACTAAATCCAATAAGCATCGAAATGCTAAATTTAGCTAATACATTGAAGGGGGATGGAACGAGTGAGGCTGTTGTGATTGGCAAAGATACCAATGCCTTTGCTGAGGAGTTGGCTAAGTATGCGGATGTTGTCTGGAAGATTGAGGATGATAGTCTTGAAAACTACAATCCAGAGTTGTACGTTGATGTTTTAATGCAGTTGTTTGCAAACAACAAGCCAGATTTGGTATTAATTGCTAACACGTCATCTGGCTCAGAATTTGCCCCATATCTCGCAGCAAAGCTGAGCGCCCCTTTAGCTACAGATGTTGTTGGTGTTGATACAACAGAGGGCCTTAAAGTATCAAGATACTTATTCCAAGGCAAACTGATGACAGATTTAAAACTTAAGGATGCAGAAACCTACGTATTGACAATTAGGCAGGGTGTGTTTAAGGAAGGTACGGAGGCTAATGGAGAAGTAAAAGATGCAGGAATTAAGCCATCAAAAGAGCCTGCAAGGAAGTTTGTGCAATACATCGAACCAGAGGTTGGTGAGGTTGACATAACACAAGCCGATGTGATAGTTGCAATTGGCAGAGGTATTGACGATGAATCGAATGTGGAGCTTGCTGAGGAGCTTGCAGAGTTGTTGGGCGGTGTAGTTGCAGGAAGCAGACCAGTCATAGACAATGGGTGGCTACCAAAAGACAGACAGGTAGGTATTTCAGGAAAAATCGTCAAACCAAAGCTTTACTTGGCTTTGGGAATAAGTGGAGCTTTCCAGCACGTAATGGGTATGAAAGATAGTGAACTGATTATCGCAGTAAACAAAGATTCAGAGGCGCCAATCTTCGGTGTCGCACACTACGGGATTGTTGGAGACATATTCGAAGTAGTTCCAGAGCTCGTTGAGAAATTAAACGAGATAAAGGGTTAATTTTCTTTTTTCTTTTTGTTTTTTGGAATCTAATTGGTAGAAAATCAACGTTATTCAACAAAAATCCTCAGCGATGCTGAAAATGTTGAAGCTACCATTGGAAGCAAAGCACTCATGCAAAACAGAATTTCCATGGAAAGATACTTGTTTAGCATTCCTGCTAATGCCATATACACTGCAAATAACAGCCATGTTATCAAACCAAACAGAAAGCCATAAACTACTGCAAGTTTTGTATTCTTTGCGAAGAATCCAACTAAAGCTCCACCAACAAATATACCACTCCAGTGGAAGTATGAAATAATCAGTCCAATGGTAAAAGCAGCAACTTTCTTCATCCTCCCACCTCGAAGCTAATTTTCTCCCCTTTTATCTCGAAATCAAAGGGTTTGTATCTACCATTAGCCCACATTAAAATTTGGTCATCGTAGTGTTTGGAGAAGTAGTTTCCTGAGTTTCCTCCTGGGATGATACAGTAGTTTTCATCGAAATTGACTATCATCCTCCAACTACTTCCTATTTGGAATAGTTTGGAATGGGCTCTAAAGTTAAAAACCGTGTATTTTGAGCCGTTCATCGGGAGATTTGGATAATTCAAGAATTTTAGCTTAAAGGGATGTTCAATCTTTAAAACGTTGTACTCACCATAAACTTTATAGTTTTTCTCTTTCATCTCATCAATAGCCATTTTCATCGCTCTCAAAACTATGTCATCTCTATTCTCTCTTTCAGGCGTTCTGATGTCATCAAACCACTTACTATCCTTTGGCAAATTCTGAATGACATATAAATGGGGGTAATACTCTTTATCCAATCCTGCTGAATAAAACTCATCACCGAAAGTCTCATTCACGAAGTGTTTTAGCCATAATGCAAACACCAAAGCCTCCTTAGAATCTTTCTCCATTCTGAAGTCCCAATTTTTAAGTAAATCAGCATAATGTTTCGATTCTTCGTTCATCTTGTTGTAAGCCTCAAAAATGAATGGTGTAAAGAATTCTGCTGGTTTTGAGTAAACATCTTTCTGCATGTTTTTAACGTATTCAACATCAATTTTCTTATTTTTAACAGCATCATCAATCATCTCGTAAATTCTCATCCCCCTATATGGATCAGCAAAGTACATCGAATCTCCAAGATAATGTTGGTAGTTGTAAACAACCCTTTGGTTTGCTGTTGCAACGTAATCGGGATTTATTAAGTGTAGGATCTCATCAAACGGTATAAAACCGTCCCACGTTGAAATTCCGTAAGGCTTGAATCCTTTCCATTCTCCTTCTCCAGCCGAACCATTGAAAATAACGTTTCCTGGAACTTCTTTTCCATCAACAACTCGTATAGGATATTTGCCAGCGGAATAGTACATTATATTGCCATAAACATCTGCATAAACGAGATTTTGGGCTGGTACATCAAAGTACTTCAATGCATCGATGAACTCATACAAATTCTTAGCGTGATTGTATTTGTACAAAGCGAGGGGTTCAGTAGTAGCCGTTAACCCTGTCCAAGCAACTGCCACTTTACTTCCATACTTCTCAATAATTGGAGCGTGTACGGTCTTTTCAACAACAATTTGCCTCTCTACAACTCCATTTTTCGTTTTTACCTTGATTGTCTTAATTTCTTTTTCAACATCAAGCCACTTGCCTTTATACAAATATTTGTCTCCATCCCAAATGTAATAGTAGAAGTCAATCACATCTGCCCCAACGTTCGTAAAACCCCAAGCAACGTAGTTGTTCATTCCAATGACAATTACTGGCACTCCTGGGAAACTTACACCTCTCACATCAAGATTGTTGAGTTTATAATGCATCTCATACCAGACTGGTGGGACGGTTAAAGCCAAATGAGGATCGTTGGCAAGAATTGGTTTTCCATTCTTTGTAAATTTGCCAGAAATTAGCCAGTTGTTTGAACCAATTCCATCTTTAGCCTCAAAAGGTTTAAGCCAGTCCAACAATGATTCGTTGATTAATCCAATCCTAATGATGGGGTGTGAGTGGTTCATATAGTCTGGATACAATTCCAAAGCATCCTTGCCCAGTCTTTCAACAATCAACGCTCTCTTTAAATCCCAGAAGTTTCCTGTTAAGCCCCACTCAATCTCTTTTCCAATCAAAAGGATATCTATAGGTGTCCACTTTTCTGGCTTGTAATTAAGAAGTTTAAATTCCATTGGAAGTTCATTGTTTTCGATGTAATAATTAACTCCATTACTGTAAGCCTGTAAAATGTCTTTCAATTCAGTATTTTTCAACAACTCCCAAGATGCTTTTGCCGCATTTTCAAAATCCATTTTTACATGGAATTCATCTGATTCAAACAAATCTTCTCCAAAAACCTCACTCAATTCCCCTTTCATCAGCCTTCTATGCAAATCCATTTGGAATAGTCTATCTTTAGCGTGAATATAGCCAACAGCGAAAGCTAAGGCTCTCTCATTCTCAGCAATTATGTGTGGAACGCCAAATTCGTCGTAATAAACCTCAGCCTTG
>Ga0180300_10000757_pt1 | contig 14580 bp, 15 predicted proteins | sample GuaBasSediGuay15_FD_121798 | JGI IMG/M metagenome (GOLD analysis project Ga0180300, IMG submission 121798) | Subseafloor sediment microbial communities from Guaymas Basin, Gulf of California, Mexico - Guay15, Core 4569-2, 21-24 cm | ecosystem: Environmental > Aquatic > Marine > Hydrothermal... | reverse complement strand
TCGGAGCCCTCATATCAGGACGTGAGCCACCCGTTTGTCAACTTTGTGAGGAGGTGCGTTGAGGAGGTCACCGGGAGAAGCGTCCCGCTCATAATGATGCCTTGGTCGACGGACGCGCGCTACATAAGAAACCTAGGTATACCGACGGTAATGCTGGGTCCTCTGAACGAAAGTCCGCACATGGCGAACGAATATGTTCCGATAAGAGATTTGGTAATGTGCGCAAAGATGTATGCGCTGATAGCATTAAGATTTCTGGGGCATGAAGCTTAACGCCATCATGGCTCCAATTTACTACACTTAAATGCCGCTCAGCGAAAAAATATAGTCTGAGAAAATAACCCTTCGTGGCCCAAAATGACGTATGAGTACTGCCCATACTGCGGCACCCCCCTACCACCTGGTGCAATGTTTTGTCCCAAGTGCAATGCCTCGCTTATGGAGCCTCCAGAAGAGTTGGAAAGCATGACCGCTGGCGAAAAGATCTCAATTTCCTCATCCCGCGAAAAAGCAGTCACGGAAACTCCTAGAATCGTAAGAAAGAGGCCGATGATTGCGGCAGCCCTCTCAGCTATCGTGCCCGGGCTTGGACATCTGTACGCCGGAAGGAAGAGGAGAGCGGCTTTAATCATGCTTCTGATGGTTCCATCTTTCTTCGCAATATTGTTTTTGGTTTTCGCGATGAGCAAGTTCTTCGGAATGCTCCTCTTCCTATCATGGGTACTGGTGTGGGTATGGCAGGTGCGTGACTCCTACGATCTGACAGAGCGTATGGCCACGCAGAGGCACATGCGAAGTGCCCCTCGTATGTGAGAGACCCCGATACGTGACGGTAACTTTTATTTCCACTCCCTGCAATATATTGCTGTACCGATGATGAATGGGGACCTCTCGAATACTGATGAAGAGGGTCTACAGCGCTGAGGTACCCAATACCCTCAAAAGCCGCTCCATGGCCACCTCATCTTTGCCGCCCTTTTACCACAACCTTGGAATCGAACAGTATAGCAATTGTTAAATTGAGAAAGGGTGGGAATATTCCGGGGATCGGGTTGAGTGTAGGTCCCGAAACTGTGCGCCACATCGCAAAACTTGCCCGCGTGAAGGTCGAAGAGGAAGAGGTTGCGAAGTTCTCCGAACAGTTCTCAAGAATACTCGAGTTCTTCAACGAACTTGACAAGATAGACGTCTCAAACGTCGAGCCAATGTACCACGTGATCCCCCTCGAAAACGTGTTGCGGGAGGATAAACCCTCCCAGCCGCTCGACGTTGAGGATGCGCTCAAAAACGCCCCCGAGAGGAAGGACAAGTACTTCAAAGCCCCGCCAATAATCTGATGCAAGTGGTTGCAATGAAAATTTATGAGATGACCGCGTTAGAACTGCGGGATGCGATAATCCGTGGGGAGTACAAGGTCGAAGAAGTGGTATCAGCATTCTTAGAGAGGATAGAAAAGGACCCGCTCAACTGCTACATAACCGTCGTTAAGGAGCAGGCACTGGAGGAGGCCCGCAAAAAGGACAAGGAGATAAAGGAGTACACCCCGGATAAGGTTCCGCCCCTCTTTGGAGTACCGATCGCCGTCAAAGACAACATCTCAACTAAGGGTATAAGGACCACGTGTGCATCCAGAATGCTCGAAAACTACGTGCCCGTCTTCGATGCGACCGTTGTTGAATTACTTAAACAGGCGGGAGCAATAATCGTCGGTAAAACGAATATGGACGAATTCGCGATGGGAAGCACTAACGAAACCAGTTACTTTGGCCCGGTCCTTAACCCCTGGGACAGAAGTAGGGTCCCAGGAGGATCCTCGGGAGGAAGTGCGGCAACTGTCGCCGCGCGCCAAGTACCCTTGGCACTTGGAACCGACACCGGAGGCTCGATAAGGGCGCCAGCAAGTTACTGTGGAATCGTTGGTCTGAAGCCCACTTACGGGATGGTAAGTCGATACGGCCTGATAGCCTACGCCGATAGCCTAGAACAAATAGGACCCATGGCAAGGACTGTTGAAGATTTGGCTCTGTTATTTGACGTTATAGAGAGATACGATCCCCGAGACTCCACCTCGGTTCCGCCGAAGTTCCGCCCCTCGACTGGGAGGCATCTACAGGAGTTGAGAACCATATTTCCGGAGGAGATAAGTGGGCTGAGAATGGCGCTGATATCGGAACTCATGAGCGAGGGCATCGAATCGGAGGTCTCGCACAGCATAATGAGAAGCGTTGAGATATTCGAGAAATACGATATCATGGTCGACGAGATATCGATCCCCGAGCTGAGGTACGCGCTCCCCGCGTACTACATAATTGCAATGGCGGAGGCAAGTTCAAACCTCGCAAGATACGATGGTATAAGGTACGGATTCTCCTCGGGTGCCCCCGGGAAGTTCTACGACGTGATCGCCGAAAACAGAAGGCTGGGATTTGGGGAGGAGGTAAGGAGGAGGATCCTTCTGGGAACGTTTGTCCTCTCGGCCGGGTATTACGGACAATATTATCTGAAGGCGCTGAAGGTGCGGAGACTGATAAAAGAGGCCCTCGACAGAGCGTTCAAATCATTCGATATTCTCATTTCACCAACTATGCCCATTCTCCCTCCGAAACTGGGTGAGCGGATAAAGGATCCCCTCACGCTCTACCTCATGGATCTATGTACCGTCCCCGCAAACCTCGCCGGGGTTCCCGCATTGTCCATTCCATGCGCATTCGTTAATGGGTTACCCGTTGGAATGCAACTCATGGCCCCGCCCTTCCACGAAGACGTTCTCTTCAAGGCCGCCTACATCTTCCAAAAGGAGACCCGCCTCTATGAAATGAGTCCTCCCGTGTAGGTGAGGGGGTATGGGTAAGGAGCAACCCGAAGTGAGGATAGGATTAGAGATTCACTGTCAGATGTCGAACCTGAAGACGAAGCTCTTCTGCAGTTGCCCTTCCGATTACCGGGATAAGGATCCAAACACAGTGACGTGTCCCGTATGTTTGGGACTCCCCGGTGCGCTCCCCGTAGTCAATAAAGAGGCAATAAAGATGGCGATAAAGACGGCCCTCGTACTCAACTCCCAAATCTCGAGGAAGACCTACTTCTACAGGAAACACTACTTCTACCCCGACCTCCCCAAGGGCTACCAGATATCCCAATACGACAGGGCGGGCGCGGTCCCCTTCGCCGTTGGAGGCTACCTTGACATAGAGGTAAACGGGCGCAGGAAGAGGATAAGGATCCGGAGGATACAGATAGAGGAGGACCCCGCAAAACTCACATATAGTGGTGCGTCCATCGATGTCGCTCAATTCACAATGATAGACTATAACAGGTCCGGAATTCCGCTTCTGGAAATAGTAACGGAGCCCGACCTCTCCTCCGCGGAGGAAACCGTGGAATTCCTAAAGAAGTTGCGGATGCTTCTGGAACATATCGGTGTATTTCAAGGAGATCTGGAGGGCGTGATGAGGGTAGACGTGAACCTCTCGATAGGGTCCGGCGCCAGGGTCGAGATAAAGAACCTATCCTCCCTGAAGGATGTTGAGAGGGCGATTTCATTCGAGATTCTGAGGCAGACGAGACTCATGCGTGAAGGGATAGAGGTAAGAAGGGAAACGCTCCACTGGGACGACAAGGCACGTAGAACCTATACTCTGAGAGAGAAGGAGGAGGAGCAGGACTACAGGTATTTCCCCGATCCCAACCTCCCTCCCCTCATGATAACGGATGAAATGATAGAGGAAGTCAAGAAGGAACTCCCGCATCTGCCGGAAATGCTCGTCGAGAAGTATGTCAGCGAACTCGGAATCCCGGAGAATATGGCGAGAGTGATAGTGCAGGACGTAACGCTCTCCAGATTCTTTGATGAATGTGTGGAATCCGGTGGAAACCCGGCAGAGGTTGCTCGCTGGCTCCTAAAACTCCCGAAGGAGGACAAGGAAACCCTCCTCTCAAAGTGGGACACATCCGGGTTCGCCAAGGTCGTCGACGTACTAAAGAACTATGAGGTTCCGGACGACATAGGCGTCAACCTGATTCATGATTACCTCTCGGGGAAGATAACGCTAGAGGATGTGGAGGAGGGAGGAAGGAAGATCGCAGAGTCACGTAAATATCTTAAGGAGAAGATAATCGAAATCCTATCCTCAATAGAAGTTCCAAAGAAGGTAATTGAGAGGATAGGCGGAGATGAGGAGAAGTTAAGGGGTTTCGTCATAGGGCAGGTGAAAAAGCTTCTTTCCAAAACGTATGGCAGATTCATAGACTCCAAACTCGTCGCCGAACTGGTATCGGAGAACTTTGGTGTTGTAAGGGAAAGAGTAAAGCTGGAGAAGAAAGAAGAGGTCACCCCCACCGTCACAGTTAGGGAAAGGATCGTAGAGGGTCTGGAGGGTCTTCGGAGGACCCACTTCACGGATGAGGTCACTTCTGATCTCGAGGGAGAAGAGGTAGTGGTGTACGGCTGGGTCCAAAGAATAAGCCGCCTCGGAAAACTCACCTTCCTGGTGCTCAGAGACGGAAGAGGAATAATCCAAGTGAAGATCTCCAGAAAGGAGTGCCCCGAGGAGGTCGTCAAGAAACTGAAATACATAACGCCGGAGTCGGTGGTAGCGGTCAAGGGCACCGTTAGGGTCGACAAGAGGGCGCCCACCGGAGTCGAAATAGTTCCCAGCGAGATGAGGGTTCTCGCAATTAGTGAGAAACTCCCATACACCCTAGAGCAGGCCCGTGAGGTCGACCTTTCCACACGGCTCGACTACAGGTACATCGACATAAGGAGGGAGAGCGTCAGGGCGATCTTCAGAATAAGGTCCACGGTGCTCCACAGCATCAGTAACTTCTTCCACGAGCACGGCTTCGTCGAGATCAACACCCCCAAGATAATTGCAACAGCGGCAGAGGGAGGCGCTGAACTATTCTCCCTTCTCTTCTACGGAAGAGAAGCGTACCTCAGCCAAAGTCCTCAACTTTACAAGCAAATGGCAACTCTCGGGTTTGAGCGCGTCTTCGAGATAGGACCATGCTACAGAGCGGAAAAGTTCCACACGACAAAGCACCTAGTAGAGTTCTGGGCCCTCGATGTCGAGGTGGCATTCGCAACATACCATGACCTCATGAAGATCCTCGAGGACCTGATGGTGCACGTGTACAGTGATGTTATAGAGAAGCACCCGAAGGAGTTGGAGATACTGGGTGTGGAGCTGGAGGTCCCGAAGCCCCCGTTCCCCAAGATAACCTACGATGAGGCGCTCAAAATAGCGGCGAGCAAAGGATATGAGGTAGAGTGGGGCGACGACGTACGTGGTGAGGCCTTCAGGGCGGTGTCAAACGACTTTGCAGAACGTGGACACGAGTTCTTCTTCATAATAGACTTCCCAGCGTCCGCAAGAGCATTTTACTACAAGCCACATGAGAAGGATGAACGACTCACTAAGAGTTTTGATCTAGTGAACAGCGTCAAGGGAGGAATAGAACTCTCAAGTGGAGGGGAGAGAATAAACGACATAGACCTCCTAGTAAAGAGACTTAGGGAGCGGGGTCTCGACCCCGAGAAGTACACGTGGTACCTTGATATGTTCAAATACGGGGTCCCACCACACGGAGGATTCGGTCTAGGAATAGAAAGACTCCTGCAGGCGATGCTTCGCCTCGACAACATAATGGAGGCAGTGTTCGTACCGAGAACGCCTCAGAGACTCACACCATAACTCAATCCCAGAGGGGATTTCTCTGGGGAAATCCGCATAAGGCCCCATCTCATCACAGGTCAGCCGAAACCTCCTTCCGTCATCTTTCCTTTCCATCCCTTTTCGGGAGTTCTCCTCGACAATTATGGTAACTAAGTCTCTTAATAAATATAGTTATTGGAGCCGAGCTTGTTGAAGTTTTTAGTATTTTATTTTTCCTCGCAAGTTCAATGGCGAAGTATCCCTAGCACGAGAAATATTGTCATGTTCGCGTAAGCCACTGATACGCTCTGCGGAGAGCAGATCCATGTTTTCATGGCAGTATAAAGAAGAAAGACCAGCATGCAATCAATCTCAGGGTCACTTGCACGCATGAAGAGGCTGACCATCTCCTTGAGCCTTAACATACGCTTCATGTTATGCATTGCCGCCCTGAAAAAACAACAAAGAAGACCATAATCTCCGAATTCCTTCCCGCTCCCTCTTCTTCCTCCTGTGGTACCTCTGAGCCGAGAAACTCTCGGCCGCCCGGCGGGAGAATACGACCAAGATCTGCACTAAAACATGTGCGATGGCTCCACCTGAAAGTCGATGCCTTCCCGAAACGCCGTCATGCAATTCCTTCTCACAAAAAAATCGCTATCTGCATAAAGAACCGAACTCCGCGGAAGTGCCTCCATGACCCTGAAATGCCCACGACGCATCGCTTACGTGAAAGCGAACATGTCCACTCCTATGTCATAGACGAATTTATGTCGATAACGGTCCTCGAAAGCACTGTTCTCCCCGCACCACCCTCTCCTCAAGAAATTCCGCCGGGACGGCAGTCCTGTCCGTAACGAACTCTTCCAGGTCATCACGGCATTCCGAATTTTCATGTAAGCATGAAAGTGCAGATTCCAAGTTGTAATGTCACTTTCATAACCACGTATTAACGGCTATATTTTATAATCTCAAGAGGAAAAGTTAGACTATGAGTAGAGTGCACAGGTGAAAAATATGAGTACCAAGTACTGCCCTTATTGCGGAGCACAGTTACCACCAGGCGCATCTTTTTGCCCAAAGTGTGGCGCCAGTGTCCAAGTTGCACCTGCAACGCCCACAACCCAGCAACCAGCGACCCCAGTGACGACAACTCCAGTCTCACCGCCCCCCACTCGTCCACCGACTACTGTCGTGGTTGGGGCTAAGAGTCCGGGGGTTGCTGCAATCCTATCGTTGCTGATCCCAGGCCTCGGGCAGATATACGTCGGAAGAGTGGGAAGGGGCTTATTGATATTGTTCATAGTGATGCCACTTACATTCGTGATAGCGTCTCTCACGCTCATATTTGTGTTCCTACCGCTCATCATATGGATTTGGCAAATCTTCGACGCATATAATCTTGCGAAAAAGTACAACGACTACCTGTTAAGCATAGGCCAACCTCCTTGGTGAATAAGGCAAAATACCTTAACGTTCCTTTTTCTTTTTTATCAATGGGAGTATGGAAGTATCCACGCATCCACTCAAGAAACTTTACGAAATCCATAAACGTAAATTTTCGCCATAATACGTATATCCTGGGATCTGATCTTAGTATGCTACACTCCTACTTGTATCATTTCAATTTTCAATTATGCTTTCTTCAAACATTCCATTTGAAGAAGCTCTTGTTAGCTTTGACAAAAGGAAACCTTTTGGTGGGCTCCTATAACTTCGAAATTAGGAATTCGAGAGCAGTTAGTGCGTAGACTTTCGATGCTATCATCACGTCCTTTGTGCAAATGTGTTCATATGGTGTGTGAGCAACAGCGCAATCTCCGGGCCCAAAGATAACTACCGGAATTTTTGCCTTAAGAAAGAGGGTTTCCGCATCTGTCCACGCGGTAAATGGCATGTGCTCGACATCTTTTCCGCAAACCGTACGAAATGCTCTTGAAATTGCGGACACTATTTTCTCATGCTCGTTAACCGAAAACGCCTCCCCATAGTTCGAAGTCTCCACGTGATAACCCAATATTACGCCTTTCCTCCTCAAATTTTCGAGGATCACCCTAGCCTCCCTCTTAACATCCTCTTCCTTGACCCCGCTCTTGAGGTTCAGGTTTAACTCCAAACGGCAGGAAAGAGGAACTACTACCGACCGCGTCCCCCCCACAAACCTATTGATATTCATTGATAAAACCTCCCCCTCCTTTACAATCCTAGACTCCTTAAACATGCTGAGAAACTCTATCGCCCCCTCCACCGCATTTACTCCTCTCTGGGGGAAACTCCCGTGCGCGGCCTTTCCGAAGACCATTACTGTGAGATCCACATACCCCAGTTGTGAGGTGCAGATGCGTAAAGAGGTGGGCTCACCGACTATTGCAGCATCCGCAAGAATTCCCTTCTCGACGAGGTGTTGTGTACCCCTCCCCTGTTCCTCCTCATCTACAACAAATGCCAGAATAACTCTCCCGCCAATCTGATTCTCAAACGGTAGTAAATTCTTAAAAGCTAATAGCATCGCGGTAAGCCCACCCTTCATATCCACAGCCCCCAATCCGTAAATGTAATCTCCGCATACCACCGCCTTAAACGGTGGAGTATTCCAGTCTTCCGGGGCAACAGTGTCGAGATGGCCGTTCAGCATAAGGACTCGTCTTCCCTTCCCTATTTCGGCTATAAGATTGTACCTGTTCGGAAGAACCTCCTCAAGCCTTACAGATACTCCCCACCCTTCTAATAACTCTCTTATGTAGAACGCAATTTCGGCCTCGTATCCCGATACGCTCGGAATCTCTATTAGCTTCGATAGAAGATCCACTACCTCTTCCCTGCTAACTCTCATGGAGTCCAGTAGTGCCCGCCTCGTATCGATACCGCACATGTGCGTAAGTAATAGCACTACTCTTTAATTGATTTCTCAAACGACCTCGTGACGCCTATTATCAGCGTCGAGACCCTCTCGGGCCTCGTGAAGAGGTTCGATATTAAAAGAGTTGCAGACTTTGGGTCATCCTTAAGGTACTCCGCAAGCGCCTGGGGCCACACCGCCACAACATCAGCGCCCATCTCCGAAAACTTCATGAGGAAGCCCATCGGCATTCCCATGAACCGAAGCATCATTACCATGTAGTCCTCCTCCGACTTCTCATTGCCCTCTGGGTCACTTAGCTCCTCAATTATGAACCTTTGTGCTCCTTTGATCCTCATATAATTCTCAAAAATCGCAAACCACCGCTCGCTCAGCCCCACAACGTCACCACTTATGTCCTTGAGATCGTAAAATGTAAAATCATGAACCTCCTGTGCCGTCTTCGCCCGAAACTTCCACGTCTTCATAGCTACTCACTCTCGAATTTGAAGAATAAGTTGCAGAAGATACTATAATAGTCTATCGGAACACATCCACATCCATTAAAATCACTCTTTCCAAGAAAGTTCCTTCTCCAAATTTTCAATAAATTCACTTATTTTTTCTCCGTTCGGCGTTGTGATCAGCGGTAATATTCTCACTCTTCCTCCAAACATCTCCTCTATTTCCCTTGCAGCATTCTCCACACAATTCCTCATTTCGAGACAATCCTCCTTCAAGACAACAAGTACGTTTGCATCGTCAACGAAAATGTCCTCATACGGCGACGCAATAACCATCAACACGTTCTCGCGCAGAAGGTGTTGCACCTTCGCGACAAAAATAAAAACGGCCAGGTCCCACTCGGAAATAAGACTAAAAATTCTCGGCAAAATCCTTAATTTATCGAAAACATCGCCCCTCATCTTGCATCACAACGTACATCATCCTTTAAAATGATATTACCGAAGGTAAAGATAATTTTTACTAGTACGGCCATAGTGCAACCATTATGGCAATCTAGGGTAACAGCAAAATGCATGTATTTTTTAAAAAGACATAAATCAAGAGCCGAAGCCGGAAGTATACACTGTAAAGGGTGAATATCGTGAAGTGGCGCCTCGTGGCATTTGACTTTGATGGCGTTCTTGCCGACAGTTATACGTGCCTTCCGGATGTTTATAGAAAGTTAGCGGAACATATTGGCCTAAAGGGGGATCTTAGGGAGGAGTTCGTGAAAAGAGCAATAATGTTTGAAGACAAAAGAGACGCCATTGGAGATTACGACCGGATCGGATGGTGGCCGGAACTACTAGACGGGTTTGGAATTTCGTACGATGAGAGGATGCTGGAGGAACTACTGAGTATCTACTGGGAGACGAGAATAAAACTGACGAAAATAATGGACGGCGCAGTCGAGCTGCTTAACCTCCTAAAGAGGAAGAATGCGATCCTAACAATAGTCGCAGGACACGACGGCAAACGTAGCATCAAGAGGAGAAGGATAAGGGAAAGTGGACTTGCCGGGTTCTTCGATGACATTATAATAACCGGCGAGGACATGAGAAACAAGGTCGAGGCCCTAGCTTTCCTTATTGAGAAGTACCGGGTGAAACGCGAGGAAACCATGTTCATCGACGATAAACCCGCACTCATAAACAATGTAAACAGGGCGCTGAGCGGCGTTACCACGGTGAAAATGGAATTTAGAAGCGTGCTTTCAACAAGTTGGTCGCAGAAGTGCTCGCCAACTTTCAGAATTTCGAGCCTCCGCGACCTCATAAGGATAATTGAGCGCGGAGAATAGCCTCCCAAAATTTATCTTCCGATGCAATCATGTAGGAATCGGGTGGTGGTCTTGAAGGTCTTCCACTACCGGGACGTAAAGGCCGAGGACGTAACGGAAGAGGGAGCGGAGAAAATAAAAATAAGATGGCTGATAGATGAGCGCATCGGCGCGGAGAATTTCTTCATGCGAATGTTCGAAATAGAACCCGGTGGGTGTTCCCCGCTGCACTCTCATCCATGGGAGCATGAGATTTTCATCCTAGAAGGGGAAGGCGTGGTCATCGGAAAAGATGGAGAGAGGAAAATAGGGCCCGGGGACGTAATATTCATTCCGCCCAACGAAATACATCAGCTTAAGAACACCGGGAACAGCCTAATGAGGCTTCTGTGCTTAATTCCCAAATCCGGAAAGCAAACTCGCTAGAACTTCCACTTCGCTTTTCGAAAGGCCTCCTGCAGATCCCTCATGAAAACTTCAAGCGGAACTTCCCCTCTGGCCTGCACACCCCCAACCTGCGCCTTTCCTCCCGCATTATATCCCCTATTTCTGAGAAACTCGAAAATCACCGCTAGATTTACCCTTTCACTCCTAGTTCCAATAGTTGCCCTCGAGAACCTCCCGCTTTTGGCACCTATTGCCACAACCACATCGTAAGTTTCCTCAAGCCTCAACATGGCGTCCTTGGAAGCCCCTCTCTCGACCTTATCATCAGGATCGTATGTGAGAATTGCAACTCCTTCGACCCCCTCAAGTGGGCACCCCCTCTTCACCAACTCGGGAACCTTCTCCTCTATCTTTCTGTACTCTTCCGCCCTCTCCACAACCAGTCTGTAAAGGTCTTCCCATCTCCCGTCCCTTATCATCTCAGCAACCTCGCGTCTGGGGAAGTTCTCAACATTCGCCCTGTAGGCCGCCCACATTTTCTTTGCAAGATCCGAAGAAACTCTCGCAGAATCTATCTCGGAAAGCGCACCCAGCCACTCTCGTGGGACCTCTAACTCCCAGACCTTAGCCACGATCTCCGCCGCACTTCCCGCGCTCATGTCAACTAGCATCTCACAACCGGATGGCAACTCCGGGACCTCATGATGGTCTATTATCAGGCAGTCCCTCATGGCCCTCACCTTCGTGGGCCCTATTTCCACGGTCACAACTCTTTCCAATTCGGCGCTCGGCAACTCGGAAGGTCTTGGAAACTCCACCGGCAAATCAGTAACTCTCATAAGAAGGCCGCTCGCAAACACACCATCCCAGTCTCCATCGGACACTATCTTCCTATACCTGCTAAGGTCTGGTTTTCTCATACAAAACCCTCCACTCCCGATACCGGAACCCTTACATCAGCACTCTAACAACTTCAAAATGGACAGTCGCGATTAAAAAATTACGCACCAACGGCAACACGGGCCACGCATCATCACCCATCTCGAAATCCGAGGGCAACACCGGCAGAGGTAGACCGGCACATGTCCCGGCAACAAATCTGTAAACACTTTGGAAAGTGTGGAGGGTGCATGTATCAGCATCTGAAGTACGAGGAGGAGCTGGAACTGAAAAGAAAGATGGTGGAGGAATTATTTAACCTAGAGGTTGATGAAATAACTCCCTCTCCCAGAAGCGAATTTTATAGGAATAGAATGGACTTCGTCGTGCACAGGGGAAAAATCGGGCTGAGAAAGAGGGGCAAATGGTGGAAAGTGATAAATCTGGGGGAGTGCCTGATCTTCTCCCCGAAAACCGGAGAGTACCTCAACTTCCTGAGAAAAAACATGAACCTCGAAGAGTACTCCTATGACCTCTTCAGAAAGAGGGGCTTCCTGAGGTACCTCGTAATAAGGGAAGCGAAGTTCGCAAAGAACACGATGGCAATCTTGGTAACGACATCGGAGCGCAACCCCGACCTCTCACCCTTCCTCGAAGTCTTCGACTCGGTGGTCTGGGAAATAAACGACTCACTATCCGATGTCTCGTATGGCGAAGTAAAGGCGGTCCTAGGAGATGAATTCTGGAAGGAAAAAATCCTGGACATGGAATTCATGTTCTTACCGAACGCATTCTGTCAGACCAACAGCTATGCCGCGCAGGAACTCTACAAACTCGTGAGGGAACTCGTAGAGGGCGGAAAAACATTGGTAGACGCGTACGCCGGAATTGGCACCTTCGGTATAATTCTCTCAGAAAAGTTTGAAAGAGTGGTGGGGATAGAGGAGGCACCCCACTCCATCGAAAGCTTCCACGTCAACGTGGAAAACCTGGGAATAAAAAACTACGAAATGAAGGAGGGAAAGGTGGAAAAGATCCTGCAGAACATTACCAACGTTGACGTCCTCCTACTCGATCCCCCGAGGGCGGGAGTCCACCCGGCGGTCGTCGAGGCGATAAATCGGATAAAACCCAGGGAAATAGTATACGTCTCCTGCAACCCGAAAACGCAGAAAAGGGACATAGACCTGCTGGAAGGATACAAAATCGAGTTCATACGCCCGATAGACATGTTCCCGAGAACAACTCATGTGGAAAATGTTGTAAAACTGGTGAGGGAATGACATGCATGTACGACATCAGAGATACCACGATAGGATTGGGAACCCGTCTCCAGAAGCAACAACATTTCTAATGTCGTGGGTTTTTAAATGAATTTGTCGTCATGTATATAAGTTTGCGACATTATCAGGGAAGATACTGGTGACTATAGTGGTTAACATCAAAAGAATCTGGGAGGTATATAGTGCAGTTCGCGCCCTAGGAGGTCGTGCCACTAGCAGGAGAATAGCAGAGATATTAGGGGTCTCCGAAAGGACCGTCCAAAGATACTTGAAAATTCTACTCGAAAACGAATACGTTGAGGCGATCAGGGTCGGTATGAGAATCTATTACCGTGTTGTTAAACCGCTGACGGAAGAAGAAGCTAAAAGGTTGGTAGTGCGTGGTGGAAGGGCGGATGCTCCCGTGTATCAGCTCGCCAGGTCCATTAACGACATTATTAAAGAGGGGGGCTTTCACGCAGATCTCATAGGGGCTGCCAAAATTCACCTCTTGGTGCCGACACACTCACGCATAACTCACGATGTGGACGTTATAGTTGCCAGAGAGCACACTTCAATGCTGGTGGCATCGCTGAAATACGGACTAGGGCTAATACCTGAGAAAAGTGGAGGTGTGCATGCCGATCATAGATTCAGACACCCGGTGGAGGACATTAAGATAGATGTCATTATTGACGGATTCAAGGAGGAGGGGGTGGTTGTATGGAACTTGGCGCCGATTCTCAGAAGGGGCGGTGGCCTCACTCTTGAGCATGCCGTGATTGCCAAACTTACGAGAAGGAGTTTTGATGAACGGACGGACGCTTACGACGTAGCGGTGTCATTACCCCACCTAAATATTGATAGATTTATTGGAATTTACATGGGACTGAGGAAAGAGAATCCGACTTTAGCGACAAGGGTACCAAGGCATCTAGAATTAGTGGGACAATATGTTCTAAGGGAATATACTGGTGTTGATCTGGAAATAATCTCAAGAAGTCTCCAGAAGGTGAAGGAAAGAATAGAATACATGGAGAAAAGCCGCAGAACATGACTCGTATTAAAGTAATTAATGTTTTGACATCTTTATGGACTTAATGGAAAGAACAATTCTCCTTTTAGACAGTATATTCAGAAATTCATTATTTTGGGCCAGGCGCGGCACCAAAGTATTAATATTGCGAATATTGATAATGCGTTAAGCGCACGTGCTTGCGGGTGAGGTGTCCCTATGGGTACTGTGCAACACGAAAGTATAGCAAAGGTCGTGTCCTCGATATCATCACCCTACATGGTGGCTCTGGTAGTCGTCATCGTAGTGGCACTAGTCCCGCCATTCCCTCAATGTCTGCCTCCGTATCTGACAATCCCCGTCGGAATACTCTTCTTATCCGTAATGCCGCTCGTGATAACGCTAGGATACGCCAAGATTAGGGGAATAAGACTTGAACAGTACGCAAAGGAATACAGAGCGGCTCCGTATGCCCTCGGGATCCTGGCATACTCTGCGGGTGCACTGGTATTCTTCCTGTCGGGAGATGTCGCCATGACGCTGATCTCGATGGCATACGCCCTCGTGACCGGGGGAATGTTCCTAGTAAATTTCAAGATAAAGGCAAGTGCTCACGTGGCGGGAATAGTTGGACCGTCTGTTGTGATGTCCTTTCTGTACGGAGTATATGGACTCTTGTTACTAATGTTCCTACCGCCCTGCGTCTGGGCGCGCCTTGCCCTCCGAAGACATACCCCCCTCGAAATGCTCGTGGGAGC
>Ga0180300_10000756_pt1 | contig 14581 bp, 11 predicted proteins | sample GuaBasSediGuay15_FD_121798 | JGI IMG/M metagenome (GOLD analysis project Ga0180300, IMG submission 121798) | Subseafloor sediment microbial communities from Guaymas Basin, Gulf of California, Mexico - Guay15, Core 4569-2, 21-24 cm | ecosystem: Environmental > Aquatic > Marine > Hydrothermal... | reverse complement strand
CAACGTCACCTGGACAGGCACTTGATGGACACCCGCGTTCACGTCTGTCAGGTCAACAGTGGCGGTGAAATCATCGGCCGTGAGCGTCTTCAAGACCGACCTGGGGGCGCGGACGGTGACCTGCACACGCTCATCAAATTCCCCCACAACGACCATTCCCCCCGGCGGTTGAGGCAGTGTGACCGGAATAGATTGGGGGTAGCGTTCCTCAAGGATGGGGTCCTCCTCCCTCATAGCCACAAACCAGGCCAGTGAAGCCAGGATAAGCGCCAGCATCATCAGGGGCAGATTGTTTCCCATCCAACGCAGCATCGCTCTCACTACTTCTCTCCCCCCCATATCCGCCGCATCCGGGCACTCCACCGTGGCCATGCCCGTTCCAGCGCCGGTTGATAAAAGGCATATAATACTGCTTCCAGACGTTTGGCGTCAAGATTGCGGATGATACGGCCATTGTGGGTGATGGAGATGGAGCCACGCTCTTCAGAGACGACGACGGCAAGGGCATCGCTATCCTCCGTCACGCCGATAGCCGCACGGTGACGTAGTCCCAACTCCCGGTCTGCGAGGAAAGCGGTGGAGAGGGGAAGTACACAGGCAGCGGCCAGCACCCGCCCGTGCCGCACGATGACCGCTCCGTCGTGCAGTGGAGTGTGGGGATCGAAAATGGTTACCAGCAAGTCGGGGGTGACCATGGCATCGAGGAAAACGCCACTGTCGGCGAACTCTTGTAAGCCTGTCTCCCGCTCCAGGACGATGAGCGCACCGTGTCGTAGCCTGGACAGGGTGCCGCAGGCCTCCGCAATGGCAGCCAACGTCTGCTCCAGGAGAGCACGGTTTCCCGTCGTCCGGCCGAACAGCGTCCCGGCCCGGCCCAGCCGTCCCAACGCCCGGCGCAACTCTGGCTGGAAGACGACGGGGACGGCTACGAGCAGCGCAGGGAGAGCCCTCTGGGTCAACCAGGCGAAAGCGCGCAGGTGAATCACACCGCCCAGCAAGGTGATGATGATAATGAGCAGGATCACACCGCGAAGCAGTGGGACGGCCCGGGTGCCGCGCACCAGATACAGGAGCCAGAAGAATATGAAGGCTACGAGCAAAATGTCGAGGGCATCTATCCAATCAAGCCGTTGTAAATACCATAGAAGGTCGGACACTGTTCAAATCCCAAATTCCAAATCCCAATTCTCAATCGGAGCCGCGTTCGTTGAGTTGGTCCAGCAGTTGCTGGTAGGCGGCAGCGTTGGGCGGGCGGAGTGCAATGATGGCCCGAATGGTGGCCTGGGCTTCTTTGTACCGCCCGGCTACCAACTGCAGGTCTCCCAGTTTATCCAGGTGCTCCAATGCTCGCTCGCGATCACCCGCGTCAAGATACGCCTGCGCCAGGCGGGCACGTAGCGGGATGTCATCGGGCCGTTCGCGGACCACATCTTCCAGGATGGTGAATATGCGCTCTGACTTGCCGCCCTCGCGATAGATTTTCAGGAGAGCGTCGAGTTCGGCGAGCGCCAGGTCGGGCCGGTTGAAGCGATAGTAAAGTTCCATCAGCGTCAGGCGAGCCCGCTCGTCGTCGGGGGCGAGTTTGCGAATGTGCTCGTAGACGCCGACGGCCCGCTTCCAATCCACACGCTGCATATCAATGTCGCCTATTTTATGCAGAATGCGAACCACCCACTTTCGTTCGGGGTCGCCCCGCGGCGCCAATCGCAATGCCTCCTGGTACGTGTCACGCGCCTGGTCTATCTGCGCCAGTTGGTAATAACTGTCGGCCAGGATCATGTAGTGCTCCAGCGCCTCATCAATTATCCCGTGGCTGATGAGCAGGTCAATTAACTTGGCCCGCACCACTGTGTTCATAGGCGTCAGTTTCAGAGCGCGCTGGTACATCGCGATGGCCTGACGGACGTCGCCACGGATGCGATAAGTATCGGCGATAGTGACGAACTTGGTCACCGCATCGTCCACCTTCCCCATTGCCAGCAACACCTGGGCTATTTGCCGATGGATGGGCAGGTAGATGGGAGCGCGACTCAGAGCATGGTAGCATTCTTCCAAGGCAGCGTAGAGCATACCGCGCTTGACGTACTCCTGTGATAGGGCCACCGATTCCAGGACGCGCTCCGAGTCCGGGATCGCCAGCATCTCGGCCAGGCTCAGGGTGGGGCCTTCCTCAGCCAGCGCGTCGAGCCGCTGGCGTGCCTGAATGACTTTATCCTCCCACCCCTTTTCGCTGAGGAAGGTGACCAACGAATTGGTGAATTCGAGCGCCTGGTCTCGATCGCCTTTGGCGATGTAGCCATCGGCGAGGTGTTCGTAAAGTTGGATCAGGCCATCGGCCTGATCACGCCGGACAGTGGCCAGATCCACCATCTTGAGCACCTCGACGAAGTGCTCCAGCGCCTCGTCAATGCGACCCCGAGCGCGGTAGCACTCGCCCAAGGCAAAGTGACTGCCCAGCGCATACTCAGGGTGGGAGACAGCCTTCTCGAACTGGGCAATGGCAGCGTCGAAACGCAGTTTCTCCTGATAGAGCAGACCGAGGTTGAAGTGCACGGCAGGAAGATCCACTCCTGCTTCGATCACTTCCTCATACGCCGCAATCGCCTCTTCGATCTTCCCCCGGGTCTGGAAATCAATCGCTTTGCCAATCAGGGCATCAATCTCCGCCTTGCTGAGCCGAGGAGCCTCGGCAGGTGGTGCCGCCACCACTTCCTCCTCAAAAACGCTCTCGGCCAGGTCGGTGAGCGCCTTCTGGCGAGTGGTTTCGGCGGGACTGCCCCGCTCCTCGGCGGCTCCGGCCTCTGGTGCAGCCGGAAACTCCAGCGTGGCAGGACCGGTCGGCTCCTCCACGACCGCCAGTGGTTCGGGTTCCTCTTCGGGGACCCTAGATTCAGGCTCCACAGCGGCCTGCTTGCCATAGCGCAGGCTATCGAGGAGGGTCAGCACCTCAGAGTTATGGGGAGCCAACTTGAGGGCATGCTGACACATCTGGACAGCATAGGAATTCTGTCCCTGGGCCTGGTAGATGCGCGCCAGGGCCAGGCATTCCTCGACCGCCTCGCGCACTTGTCCGTGGCGCTGGTAATACTGGAGCAACTGCGCGTGGGCCTGCAGGCAATCAGGCCAGACGCGGACGGCATCCCGCCAGCGTTCCAACGCCAGGTGAGCAGCCTGCTGCTGGCTGAGGTAGCATGCGGCAGAGGCCATATAGGCTTCAGCGGCCTCCTTTCGCCGGCCCAGTTGCTCCCGCGTCTTCCCTATGCGCTCCAGAAGTAAGGGATTGTCCGGAGCGAGGGCGCTGGCCTGCTGGTAAGCATCCAGAGCGGCCTCCAACTGGCCTGCGCCGGAGTAGGCCAAGCCCAGGCCGGTGAGCGCGCTGACGTCGTGGGGGAACTCGGTCAGCGCACGCCGATAGGCCGCGATGGCCTGGTCCCAGTTTCCGTCCCAGGCGGCATCGGCCCCCGCTCGCATCGCCTCTTCGAAGACTTTGCGGTTCCTTGCCACAATCCTGCCCTTCCGATTACGCTATCAACTCCACCAGGATGGCTTTTTGTGCGTGCATGCGGTTCTCGGCCTGATCCCACAGCACCGAGTGTGGACCATCGCAGACCTCATCGGTGATCTCCTGCCCCCGATGGGCCGGCAGGCAGTGCATGACGATGACGTCCGGCCTGGCCTCCGCCACCAACGATGTGTTGACCTGGTAGGGTCCGAAAACGCGGGCGCGTTCCTCGGCTTCGGCTTCCTGACCCATCGAGGCCCACACGTCGGTGTAGATCACATCGGCTCCGGTGACCGCCTCGTGGGGATCATGGGTCGCCAACAGATGACTGCCGCTATCAGCGGCAAACTGCTGTCCTAATGCCCACACGCCGGAGGGCAGTTCGTAGCCCGGCGGCCCGGCAATGGCGAAATCCATCCCCAGCAAGGTCGCGCCGAAGAGAAGCGAGGTCGCCACGTTGTTGCCGTCACCAATGAAGGCCAGTTTGCGACCCCGCAGGGAGCGGCCCTTGTGCTCGATGATGGTGAGGAAATCGGCCAGGCCCTGGCAGGGATGATTGTAGTCGGAGAGGCCGTTGATGACGGGTACGCACGAATACTCCGCCAGCGTGAGCACGTCGGCGTGGCCGAAGACGCGGGCCATAATGCCATCCACGTAGCGGGAGAGGACACGGGCCACATCAGGCACGCTTTCCCGTTTGCCCAGTTGAATCTCGAAAGGAGAGAGGTAGAGCGCCTGTCCGCCCAGGTGGATCATCGCCATCTCGAAGGAGACGCGGGTGCGCAGGGAGGGTTTCTGGAAGATCATGCCCAAGGTCTTGCCTTTGAGCAGGGGGCGGTTGCCACCGGCTTTCCACTCCTCCTTCAGTTCGACCGCCAGGTTGAGCAAACCGCGTAGTTCATCGGGTGTCAGGTCTGCCAGGCTGAGGAAGTGATCCATTTGCGCCTCCAGATAGTGAAGTTTGAAGATAGTATACCACAAGACGCAGGAAGCAGGAAGCAAGGGAGCAGGGGAGCGGAGGAGCAGAGGAGGAGGGGAGCAGGGGCGGTCAGAAGCCCATCGCTTGGCGGGCGGCGCGCCACAGGTTGGTGCGGATTTGCTCCTGATCGCGGCCAAATTGGCGCAGGAGCGCCTTAATCTGCGCCCTCCTGGAGGTTAGGCCCTGGGGACAGGGGAGGTTCTCGGGGAGGTCGGCCGCGTGGGCGTAGCGGGCCAGTTCCTTCTCCGGGAGGTAGATTAGGGGACGGATGACGGTTATGGCACCGTCGAAGAACTCGACGCGGGGGGCCATCGTCTCCAGTTTGCCGTTGAACATCAAGTTCAGGAGCGTCGTGGCGGCTGCGTCGTCGGCGTGGTGACCGAAGGCCAGTTTGTTACAGCCTAGAGCGACCGCAGCGGTGAAGAGGGCCTTGCGCCGGTTCCAGGAGCAGCGAAAGCAATCGAGCGGCAGGGGCTCATCCGGCGGCAGTTCCAGCGGGGCGAAGTGATACTCGGCGCCCAGTTCCCGGAACCAGGGTTCCAGTTGAGGCCGCAAGTCGGGGAAGCCGGCCGGGGTGCCGACGATGTGGAGGGCCAGCACATCATATCGGTAGGGCACCCTGCGCCGGTAGCGGAGCAGCAGTTCGAGCAGGACGCGGCTGTCCTTTCCACCGGAGACCGCCACCGCCACCCGGTCGCCCTCGGTCAGCAGATTGAACTCCTTACAGGCTCGGGCGACGGATTTTAATAAAAAAGAGGCAACGCGGTCGGGGTCGTTCATCGCAGCCCCAGACGTGAACGGGACACCGAGGAACGCTCGGCATGGGCCTCATCAGCCGACAAACCGGGCACGTGCACCACAAAGTGAAAATATTCAGGTGAACTGGACAGAAACGTGTGAGCCTCGCCGGGATCAATGATGATCATATCCCCTGCTTCCAAGGTGACTGTCTCCTGCTCCACCCGCATCTCCGACGTGCCGCGTGCTACCAAGTAAATCTCGGTTATTCGCTTGTGAACATGGGGGTCGTCAACTCCCTCGTTTGCATACCCGACCGAGATTGTCAGATTAGAGTTCCAGGGGCCGGCGTGCCAGCCCTTATCGGCAGTTGGGTCGGCTCTTTCGATACGCATTGGTCATTTGCCGTTTGTCATTTGATTTCCCGCCCCTCATACTGCCGCCGGTAGTATTCCCGATAGTGCTCGCCGCTCTTGATAGGTCGCCACCACCACTCGTTCTCGACGTACCAGCGCACCGTCTTCTCGATGGCCTCCTCGCAGGTGTGGGCCGGCTCCCAGCCCAGGGCGCGGATTTTGCCCACATCGAGCGCGTAGCGACGGTCGTGGCCGGGCCGGTCGCGCACCAGCTGGATGAGGCTCTCCGGCTTGCCCAGCAGTCTGAGGATCAGGCGGGCCATGTCAATGTTGCGCATCTCGGTGCCGGTGCCGACGTTGTAGATGCCCCCGATCTCTCCCTTGTGCAGCACAATGTCAATCGCCTCGCAGTGATCGAGCACGTACTGGTAGTCGCGCACCTGCAACCCATCGCCGTAGAGGGGCAACGGCAGGTCGTCAATGGCGTTGGTGACGAAGAGCGGCACGACCTTCTCAGGGTACTGGTAGGGGCCAATGTTGTTCGTGCCCCGGGTGATGGTGACCGGCAGGCCGTAGGTGACGTGGTAGGCGTTGACCATCAGGTCGGCGCTGGCCTTGCTGGCGGCGTAGGGGCTGCGCGGGGCGACGGGGTCGGTCTCTTTCGAGCGGCCTGTCTGCACTTCTCCGTACGTCTCATCTGTCGATACTTGGTGCATCCGCTCTAACCCGAACTCACGGGCCGCCTCCAGCAGCACATAGGTGCCATAGACGTCGGTCTTGATGAAGGCGTCGGGGTTCATAATGGACCTATCAACGTGACTTTCAGCGGCAAAATTTATGACCGTGTCCACGTTATAAGCGCGGATCGTCTCCCGCACCTTCGCCGCGTCGCAGATGTCCCCCCGCACGAAGGCGTAGCGGCCGGCAAATCGCTCGGCCACGTCCTGGAGGTTCTCCAGCCGCCCGGCGTAGGTCAGTTTGTCGTAGACGACGATGTAGTAGCCGGGATATTTCTCCAGCATATAGCGGACGAAGTTGGAGCCGATGAAACCGGCCCCACCGGTGACCATTAGGTTACGCATACCATAACTCCTCATTCAGGGTTTACCTCGAAGGTATATTGAAGAAATCGAGTGGAGGCCCGGCTTCAGCCGGGAAACCCCCGCTGAAGCGGGACGTCCCGAGCATTCTGCGATCAGGGTTTACCTCGAAGTGTACTGAAGAAATCGGGCGGAGGCCCGGCTTCAGCCGGGGAACCCCCGCTGAAGCGGGACGTCCGGAGCATTCTGCGATCAGAGTTTACCTCGAAGTGCACTGAAGAAATCGGGTGGAGGCCCGGCTTCAGCCGGGAAACCCCCGCTGAAGCGGGACGTCCGGAGCATTCTGCGATACTCTTTCGACCACTCTGCCACGGCCTACGAGCAGGCAGCCTTTCGATGAACCCGTCGCTTGAATCCGTTGCTGTCCTGTAATCCGTGCCCTACCGGATGCGCAGAGGCGCGATACCACCGGCCTCGAACCCGCAGGCCTGATAGAAATCACGGGCGGCCGGGTCGCCCCGTGAGGTGTCTACCAAGAGATGGGTCGCTCCTCGCCGGTCCGCCCGTTGTACCGCCGCCTCCACCAGCGCCGCGCCAATTCCCTGCCGCCGGTACACCGGATCCACGGCCAGGTCGTCAATCAGGGCTCGCAGCCCGGAAAGAGCGGGAACAAATGATAGTACGAGAAGCCCTACCACCTTTCCGTCCACCTCCGCAACCAGCACGTCCATCGCCAGGCTCTCGCGGAAACGCTGGGCCGCGGCCTGTATCTCGGCCGGGCTCATATTTGCGTTGGCAGGGATCAGCGGTAGCAGTTCCAGTACCCGGGCCTCGTCCTCCGCACGGGCCTCGCGGATGACGACGCCTGGCATCTCGACGCGGAATTCCGGCGAGCGGCTGCGCACCCAGCGGGCGATCACCTCCCGGTGGGTGCGGAAAGCCAGTTTCTCAGGCAGCCCATCAGGTGGAAAGACACCCACATCCTGCGCATCGTCTCCCGCCCGCAGTTCTCCGCCCACCGGCCGGGCGCGGTAGAAGATGATGATGCCGCTCTGCCCTGGTCCCTCCGGAAAGGAGTAGACGCCGAACAGTTCCAGAAGTTCGACGTCGAGGCCGGTCTCCTCCTTGCACTCCCGCACCGCCGCCTGCTCGACGCTCTCGTCGGCCTCGATATAGCCAGCAGGGAGGGCCCACCAGCCCACAAAGGGCGGCTGGCCCCGCTTGACCAGCACGATGCCACCCCCCATCTCCACCAGCACACCGGCGCCAGGCACCGGGTTGCGGTAGAGGATGAACCCACAGGCGGGACAGACCTCCCGCATGCGCCCGCTTACCTCGGCTGTCTCCATCGCCGTCCCGCAGCGGGGACAGTAGGTCACTTTATCGTTGTTCCCCATATTCACCACCTATACAAAGCAGGACGCGGATTCATGCAGGCTTTCGCAGATAAGCACAATCAGCGTGAATCTGCGCCCTTCCCCGGCAATAGTTCGGCCCGCAGTTGGGGCGCATAGGTATCAATGATCTCAGGGGTGATAGCGTTGGCCCGGATGACGTCGGCATAGAGTTTGGCACTGCGACGCGGCCTGCGCCCTCCCCTGGGACCGAGCGCGATGAGGCCGAAACGCAGCGTCCACCCCTGCGCCCACTCGAAATTGTCCACCAGCGTCCAATGGTAGTAGCCCATCACCGGGTAGCACAACTGGATCGCATGCCACATCTGATGCAGATGGGTCAGAATGTAGCGCGGTCGCTGGTCGTCATCATCGTCGGGGATGCCGTTCTCCGTGACGTAGATGGGCAGGCCCAGACGTGCCAACCGCCGGAGGCAGCGGAACATCCCACGGGGATAGAACTCGCCGTATCCGCCATCGAGCAACTCGGCACCCTCGGCGTGCAGGCGGCGGCTGAAGAGCGCCTGCCGCTGCGTGCGGTCGAAGGCGACCAGGTCACGGGTATAGTAGTTGAGGCCGATCCAGTCGAGCGTGTGCCGCAGTTTCCAGGCCAGGCCCAAACCCAGCGGCAATGTCCAACGCCCTCGGAGCAATGCGGTCAGGATAGCCTGGTTGTAGGTCTTATCCACCAGCCGGGCGACGCGCCGGTCCAGCGGCGAACGGGGATTGGCCGGGTCGAAGATGCGCATACTGTGGGCGAAGCCGACCCGGGCCTGGGGTTGAAGGGCGTGAATCTCGCGGTAGGCAGCCGCGTGGCCCGCGAGGAGGTTACGGACGACGCGCATCGCCGCTTTGAAATCGGATTTACCGGGTGGAAAGACGCCCTCCAGGTAGCCCATATAGCCGTAGACGTTGGGTTCGTTGATGGTGCACCACAGGTCGCAGTGCTCACCCAGCGATTCGACGACCCGGCGCACGAAGCGGGCGAAAAGCGCGACGGTCTCCGGGGCCTCCCAGCCGCCACGCTCGGCCAGCCAGCGGGGGTTGGTGAAATGGTGCAGCGTGACCATCGGCTCGATGTTACGCCCACGCAGACCCTGCAACATCTCACCGTAGCGCGCCAGCGCAGAATCGTCGAATTCGCCGGGGCGGGGCTCGACCCGCGACCACTCGACCGAGAGGCGGAGCGCGTTCAGGCCCAGTTCGACGGCGCGGTCGAAATCGGCCTCGGCGTTCTTCCACCAGTTGCAGGCCCGGCCCGACTTGTGTCCCTCCTTGATGCGGCCCTCCTGCTGCTCCCAGGCCCACCAGTCGTTGTTGGTGTTATCCCCCTCGACCTGATGGGCGGCAGTGGCGACACCCCATTTGAAGTCGGCGGGGAAGTGGAAGGTGGCTCGGGGCATCAGCGCTTCCTCCACGACAGAGGGGGCGCCGGCCTCGATAGGAGCGCTCTCGACCTCTTCATGCTCGAACGTGGAAGTCGGTTCCTCCTCGTGGATCCACTCCAGGTCCATACCCTCAAACGGATCGTGGCCCAGGACTTTGTCAGACTTTTGCTCTTTTTTGACCATCGCGGAAAACCCTCTCTACCAGACGTGCGTAGTCAATCGCGGCCAGGCTCTTGGGCGCGTATTCGTAAATGCTCATACGGTGACTGGGCGCTTCAGAAAGTTTCACGCTCGCTCGGATCGGCGCGGTCACCTTGTCAGCGAAGTAGCGTTGCAGGGTCTCCATCACCTCGCGATCTTTGCGCAAGCGGGCGTAGTAGAAGGTGGGAACGATCAGGTAAAGCCGAACGCGATGCCCGTGCACCCGGCCGATGGTCTTGAGTGTCTGGATCACCTGACGGGTTCCTATCAAGGCCAGGTAATTCATCGCCACCGGCACGATGAGTTCCCGGACGTATAACAGGCCGCTCTCGCTCAGGAGGCTGGCCGAGGGCGAGAAATCGAGAATGATGTAATCGTAGTCGTCCTCCAGGCCCTGCAGTCTACCGACCAGCACTCGCCGGGCTATGAGGCGATTGTCTATGCGCCATAGTTCCCCCTCGGCCCGGAGCAGGCCCTCATCGCCGGCAATGAGGTCGAGGTTATCCCGCGCCCGGACAATGCAGGTTCGCGGGTTCGCCTGCCCCAACAAGAGGTGAGCGAGAGAATAGGTGTAGTGCACGCCTAGGTACGTCGCCAGGCTGCCTTGAGCGTCCAGGTCAACACACAGAACGCGCTCCCCACGCAAGGCCAGGCCGGCGCCCAGGTTTACTACCGTGGTCGTCTTGGCCGTGCCTCCCTTGTAGTTCAGCACACCAATAATCCTGCCCATCTCGATTTCTCCCCTGCCCCTTCCAAGGGAGCGCAGCGTGGGGATTTCATCTCCGCGCGCAACTATTCAGCCAACCCCAGATAGGGCGTTGGAGCACATCCTTTGGGACGCAGACGAACGCCGCCAAACGCTGATTTTTGATCTGCGGAAATCTGCGTTAATCTGCGTCCGATCTCGAATCTGGCGGATTGGCTGAGTAGTATCCTCCGCGCAATCTGAGCGGCCCTGTATATTGTACAGCGGGTTGAAGGGTGGGGCAAGCACGGGTCATCAGATATGCTCTCGAATGAACTCGTATGTCCTCTCCGCTACCGTCTCCCACTCACTGTCCACGGTGAGGCAGTGCCCCGAGTTATGGAGTGTGACCAGTTCTTTGTCGGTGGAACCGACCCGCTCGTAGGTGTAGCGGGCGCTTTGGGGATGGATGGCCTGGTCGAGGGTGCTGTGGATGATGAGCAGAGGGCAGGTCACCCGTGGCAGGAGTCGCCGCACACGGAAGATCAGTTTCAGGAGTTCGTGGGCGGCGGAGACGGGGTTCTCCTCGTAACTCCACAGGCGCAGGTCAGCCTCGGGGTCGGTCAGGTCACTCTCGCCGGACTTGGGCTTCTTGTGAACCAGGTACTTGAGGACAGGGGTCAGGTAGATAAGCCGGTCGGCCACTATAACGGCGGGGGAATAAAGGACGGCCCCGGCCAGTTCGGAATGGTGGGCGGCCAGGTAGAGGGTGAGCAGGGAGCCCATAGAGAGACCGCCGACGAAAACCGTCTCGCAGCGAGCCTGGAGGTCGGCCAGTGCGTGCTCCACGTGACCGGTCCAGTCGGTCCATCGGCAGCGGTTCATGTCCTCCACAGTGGTCCCGTGGCCCGGCAAGAGCGGTCCGGAGACAGTGAAGCCCCGCTGATGGAGGAAATCCCCCACCAGGCGCATCTCCGGCGGGGAGCCGGTGAAGCCATGGATAAGCAATACCCCGACGGGACCACTCTCCAGGAAAAAGGCAGATGGATCAAGGTGTGAGTGTCGGGTCATTTTTTTACCTCGGTAGTGGAGTATTGGAGACTAGAGTATTGGAGACTAGAGATGTGGTTCGCAGCCAGACCCGCATAGGGCCGGGGGCGCGGTTGGCCCAGGCGTAGTAAGGAATGGCGGTTACCTCCATAAGCCGGCCCCGCTGTTTCTCCGAACAGGGAACCGCCGTGCGGTAGAGGCGATCCGCCCAGATAGCGTCCGGCGGAATGGCCTCGGCCTGACCGCGCAGCACGACCACGCCGCCGAGCAAGTCGGGCCGGAAGGCGACTGTAAAATCGGCATCAGCGGGCAAGAGGACATCGCGCAGGTCGAGACCAGGGTTATCGGCCTCCTCGACGCAGTAGAGGATTGGGCCGCGCATCAGGGCGACCCGGCCCGCGTTCTCAGCGACGTAGGGATGGCACTCGACGCGGCGCACCGGCATCGGCAGGTTGAGCCGCACGACATCGCCCGGCCGCCAGGCACGGCGAACCTCGGCGTAGGAGCCGGGAGTAAGCACGCTGGCGAAAGGCTCCCCACTGACTTCGAGCACGGCCCCTTCCTCGCACCAGGCGGGGATGCGCAGCCAGAGGCTGAAAGTCCCTTCCCCCTCAATTTCGATGGCGATCTCGCCGTCCCACGGATAGCGGGTGTGCTGGGTCAGGCCAATGGTCGGGCCATTGAGGAGGGAGATGCGGGCAGCTCCCTGAGCGTAGAGATGCACCCACAGCCCGGCGTCAGAGAGGCTGTAAAAGTAGCCGGGAAGCGACGCGAGAAGGCGGGCAATGTTGGGTGGACAGCAGGCGCAGCCGAACCACGGCTGGCGGCGGTGCGTCCCGTCGTCGGCCAGGGGGTTCTGGTAGAAGTAGGCTCGGCCGTCCAGCGAGACGCCGCAGAGGACAGCGTTGTAGAGCGTGGTCTCCAAGACGTCGGTGTAACGGGCATCGCCTGTTATCTGAAGCATGCGCCAGTTCCACATCGCGCTGCCGATGGCGGCACAGGTCTCCGCGTAGGCACGCTCATTGGGTAGTTCGTAGTCTCTTCCGAACGCCTCGCCCTCGTAGCGCGAGCCGATGGAGCCGTTGATGTACATCTGCCGCGCGGTCATATTGCGCCAGAGGCAGTCGAGCGCGTCACGCAGGGCGGCCTCGCCCGTCTCGGCGTAAAGGTCCGCCGCCCCCGCGTTCAAATAGACGGCACGCACGGCGTGACCCACCATCCGCTCCAACTCCCGAAACGGCTTGTGGTCCTGATGATAGGCGCTGCCGCCGATCAGTCCGCGCCCACGCATGTCCAGGAAGAATTGCGCCTGCCGGCAATACCTCGGCTCACCCGTCTCACGCGCCAGTTCGACCAGCGCCATCTCTATCTCCGGGTGGCCGCCGGTTCCGGCCCGCTTGCCCTCCTCCTGCGGCCCGAAGCGGTCGCAGATGTGGTCGGCCAGACGGCGGACGATGTGGAGCAGGCGGTCATCTCCGGTGGCACGGTGGTGGGCGACGGCAGCCTGGATCAGGTGCCCGGCGCAGTAGAGTTCGTGCATGTCGCGCAGGTTGGTCCAGCGCTCAGCAGCCCTCTCGTGCGTGAAGTAGGTGTTGAGGTAACCGTCGGGCTGCTGAGCGGCGGCAATCTCGGCGATCACGGTGTCGGCCATCCGCGCCAGGGCCGGGTCGGCGTCGGTGGCAAGCGTCCACGCGACCGCTTCGAGCCATTTGTAGACATCGGAGTCGTTGTAGTACCTGCCCTGGAAGGGGACGTCCACTTTACCTGCGGCACGGCGGAAGTTGTCAACACGGCCGGTCTCTTCCAAAAGGCGGTACTGTGAGGGGAGCGTGTCTTCCCGATTGACCCGTCGGCGCGGCGTCCAGAAACCATCGGCGAGCGTGACTGCGGTCAGGGGTACGGGCCGCAGGCAGGCGTGCGGGCTTCGGGACGTATCTACGACCACGGCGGATGATCGGGTTCGGTCATACACGGTTCTGGTCACCTAACGATTTTAGTCGCCGGGCGGGAAATTACCCGACGGAGGCCCTGATTTATCGGGAGTTTCCCGGCTGAAGCCGGGCCTCCGGTTATGTTTCGCACCGAGCATTAGTATAACACAACCCGGTGGAGAGGAGTAGTGACAAGTACCCGCGCGCCATCGCGCCGGTCGAGCGAGGGATGGTGGACGTGCACCGGCTCATCACCCACCGCCTTCCGCTGGAACAAGCGGCGGAAGTCTTCGAACCGGTGGCCTCCCTGCGGGATGGGGTCGTCAAGGCGATGATCGAGGTCTGAATCACGTGGACCCAGCCGACGGCACTGGTTGATTGACGTCTGCGTCACCTTCGGTTATAATGTAAACTAGCACTACGTGGACGCATCCGATGCCCATCAACATATTTGACCGTGTGTTGAAGATTCTGGCCCGCAACTACGCGGCGCGATTCCTGCAACTTGCCTTCCCCACCACAGAGGTGTACCTGGCAGGCACACTGGAGAATGTGGAACTGGCCCTGCCGGAGCAGCGGGTTGACTTTGTACATCGCGTAGTGCATGCGGGACAAGAGTATCTTCTACATATGGAGTTTCAGATCGAGCATCGGGCCGAGGTGCCGCGGCGGATGTTTGTGTATTCCGCACTGTTAACGCAGCAGTTCGACCTGCCTGTCATCACGCTGGTTCTGTACCTCCAGCGTCAGGCTGCCTCCATTCCGGGCACCTACGAAGTGCGAGTGGGATCAGAACTGGTGAATAGTTTCACTTACCGTACATTGCGTCTGTGGGAGTACGAGGGGGCAATCCGCAGGGGGCAGTATCCAGAACTGGCCCCGCTGCTGGTGATGCTGGTGGAGAGGCCGGATAGAGAGATACTGACACGTGAGCGGGAGTTAATTCTGGCAGAAGAAGACCCACAGAAGCGGGCCGATCTACTGGCGTGTGCAGTGACGATTGGGGCACGCTACTTCGACAAAGAATTCCTGTGGCGGTTCTTTCGAGAGGAGGTGGAGATGCTGAAAGGAGCAAGTTTCATCGAGGATTGGCTGGAGGAGAAACTTGAGGAAGGCTTGCAGCAAGGACTGCAGCAGGGCTCACTTGAAGCCCGACGGCAGGATATACTCCATATCCTGCGAACACGCTTTGACCTCTCAGAGGAAAAGGCGACCAGAGCACTGATGGAGAGACTCCAGGAGATCGAGGACCAGGCTCTGCTGCAAGGATTGGTGATGGAGGCAGTGCAGGCTGAAAGCCTGGAGGCGTTCTGGGCT
>Ga0180300_10000755_pt1 | contig 14584 bp, 12 predicted proteins | sample GuaBasSediGuay15_FD_121798 | JGI IMG/M metagenome (GOLD analysis project Ga0180300, IMG submission 121798) | Subseafloor sediment microbial communities from Guaymas Basin, Gulf of California, Mexico - Guay15, Core 4569-2, 21-24 cm | ecosystem: Environmental > Aquatic > Marine > Hydrothermal... | reverse complement strand
ATTTAAGGCTGGATTCTTGGGTAACGCAATCATGGTCCACTGCAATACCCGGGCAGTAGAACTCCACGCATTTGAAATTAAGGCATTTCTGATTATAAGCACAGCCATTGTCATCAATACACTCCAATTCGCTCAATGGACGAATAATCATCCTACTGTAGTCCCTAGAACAAGATAGGCCAGTAGGCAACTCCAAGCAAAGCTTGTAGAAGAGAGTCATTCCCCTGGTTGGGGGTGGTAAATGCACAGGGAATCTTAGGGTAAGTGTCTCTCCTGGAGTAATGGTTGCATTCACAAAACTTGAGAAGAACTGAATACCATCATAGTCTATGAGATACATATTTAAAACATTGAGTTCAGCGTCACCCGTGTTGACCAAATCTAGCGAGGAATTAACAACAAACCCCTCCCAGCAAATTTTGCATTCTGGTGTATACCTAAAATTCCAGGATTGTGTAGCAGAAACCCCTTGGACTAAAACTAAGCCTAGTAGTAACAGAAGCAATACACCCCTCTTTTTCATATTAAATTGAAGCGGTGAGCTGGTATTTATTTTTTTCTATTGAGGGGGGGTTGCCACTATATTTATAAACATAACAAAAGTACTCTTATGGAGTATGCCAAAACTTAGCCACCGGGTGCTTGTGCTATTTGCTTTCCTATTTGTGTTTGGGATTAGGGTGTATTTTGCAGCCCAGCATGGCACATTCAGCAGTGATGAGAGCTACTATGTGTTGAGGCAGGCAGAGCATATCAAAGCCACTCTCACGCCCATTTATAATGACCCGCTGAGTTACGGTGGTAAGTTCGTATCTTTCTTGCCCACATACCACTACATCATTGCTGGGTTAAGTTTTTTTGGCTCTAATGTTTTGAAGCTTTTTTCAGCGCTGGTGGGTGCAAGTATAGTGGTGGTGGCCTATCTTATTGCTGCAGATATAACAAAGCACAAGTATCTGGCAGTTTTGGGGGGCTTGTTTGCTGGACTGGTACCAGCATTTCTGAAAACAAGTCTCAACTCTTTGACACCCAAGGTTCTCACTCTAGTGCTGTTCTTTGTTTGTGTTTATTATGTGATTAAAATAGAGAAGGCAAGGGGTGGGTTCTCTCTGCTGCTGCTCTTCTCAGTGCTCTTGAGCTTGGTGAGCCCTATTGCCCTACTCCTTGTTTTGGTGCTATGGGTATACTCCGGGCTTCTGAAACTACAGAAGCTCAAACTACGAAGCAAGAGCTTCGAGTACATGCTGTTCCTAACATTCCTCACTATCACCTTTAACCAACTTGCACTCTCAAAATTGGGGCTTGAGTGGGGTATACTTGGGCTTATCTCTGGTGTGCCAAGCAGTTTGCTCAAGCAAGAGTTGCTTGGGTTGAGTTGGGTTGGAATTATTTCTAGTATCAATGCCATACTGCTTCTGTTGGGGGTGTATGGGGCATACATTGCTGTGCAGAAATGGTCTGAGAAGCGTGAGGTGAGCTTGTTACTGAGTGTTTGTATTGTGTTTGTGGTTGCAGTAATGCTTCGCTTTGTTGATTTGACACAAGCGGTTAGCTATCTTGGTGTCACCTTTGCTATTATGTCTGTCTACACCTTTGGTGAGTTGGTTGCGTATATCAAGAAACTCAAACTCAGGCTTCCGGGTGGACTACTCACAATGCTAATACTCACCCTCATAGCCCTTCCTGTTTTGGGGTTTGGTTTATACGAAGCCAACTCGCAAGCAGAAAAGGCAATTCCAAACTACGAAATAAGGGGGCTTTTGTGGCTAGCCAACAATTCTGAAGAAGATGTATGTGTGTTAGCGCCTCTGGAGTTGGGGCATCTCGTAACATATTTTGCAAAGAGAAGGGTAATTGCAGACACTAATTTCATTAACTCCAAGGACATTGAGGAGCGGCTTAGAGATATTGCCCTTGCTTACACCACCCCTTACGAGACAAATGCAATAGAGATATTCGATAAGTATGGCGTGGGTTATATATTCTTGAGCCCAAGGGTTAAGAATAGGTTTGGCATAGACAAGCCAAGTTATGTGGCTGATGCCAAGTGCTTCGAGATGGTTTATAACCAAACAGTTCAGATTTACAAAGTAAAATGCACTCTAAAATAAAAAAAGGATGGATTGTTGTATGGCTCCTTGTGGGGCTTATCTCATTGGCTTTAGTACCGGTAGTTAGGTGGCACACCCAAGCCCCTTTGATTCACTCCACAGAAGGATTTCATAATCTGAGGGCGGCAGAATTACTCAATGAGCCCAGTAGCCTTGGTTTTATAATCGGGAGAACCAACCCCAACTTGTACCACTACGCGCTATCGCTCTTACTTAGGGTGTTTGATAATATCAATGCAGTGGTTTGGTTTCATGTCGTGCTTGGGCTTGTGCTGGTTGGGAGTGCGTGGTATACTCTTATGAAACTAAACCTCAGCCCAAAACTTGTTAGTATCTCTTTGGGTTTGCTCATAGTGTCCCCATCATTCGTCTATCTGTTCACCCAGCCCATACCTGCAGGGTTTGGTTTGGCAATGGCTGCACTTGGGCTTGCCCTTCTACTCAGTCCAAATATCGAAAAACTGTGGTGCCGTTTAATTGCCGCCCTTGTGCTTATACTCTCAATTGGGTCTGGATTGCTGTTTTTGGTAAGTGCTCTTATTATTGTATTGGGTGTTTTAAATCTCCGCAAATTTAAGGGGTTTGTTGCTACGGTTATGGCGTCTGCCACCATAATCTTTTATCTCTTGGGTTACCACCGGGCCATACACCTTGCATTGTCTCACCCGGCGGCTATTATTAACGCAATAGTGTTTGATTTTGGTGGTAGGAGTGGGTTTGGTTTTGGCACATTGGTGCTTGGGGTTATAGGTGTGCTATTCACATGGAAGAGCCACAAAGCCCTTACCACTGTTTACCTAATCTTGATTGCTGCTGTGCTTGGCTTATTTATGTTGAATGACCTCAGTGCTCTCTCACTCTTTTCTGTACTCTATGTGTTTGCAGGCTACATGGTAATCAAACTGCTTCAACACAAATGGGTGCTCCCTGCCCTAAAACTCACTACCCTAATATTGGTTTGTTTTAGTTTTGGTTTCTCTTGGATGAACAGCATAACCATTGGTATTGCTGCATCCCCAACCCCTTCAGAGGGGCAAGCCATAGAGTGGCTGGGTAATGTGAAGGGGGAAGGAAGCGTGTTATCTGCTCCGACCTATGCCCCAATTATCCAAGCCCTCGCCCATAGAGAGTGCTTCCCAGACCCTTGGTTAAACAGCAACACAGCTTTCAACAGAACACTCTCACTCCTTTATTCTAGAAACCTGAAACACACAAAACAAACCCTAAAGCAATACAACATAAGTTATATCCTTATAACCAAAAAGATGCTTTCTGGTGGGGTATGGAACAGTGCTGATGAGGGGCTTCTCTTTTTACTCAGAAATAACGAAACATTTAAAAGAGTATATGAGGTTAATGGTAACCAGGTTTGGCAAGTCCTGAGTTGAGATAAATGAATGTTGCAATTAAGGTGCTTTTGTTTACACTGTATCTTGGACTTTTGTACTCGTTGGTGTTTTTCTTTTTAACATTCCTAGAAAAGACTGGGATATTCAAGAAGGAAAACAAGAGAAAGGTAATCCACCTCAAGCATTACCCAATGGTTACCATTGCTGTGCCAGCCCACAATGAGGAGCAAGGTGTGTATTCAACCCTTGCCTCCCTAACAAGATTGGATTACCCCAAGGACAGAATGGAAATAATCGTGGTGAATGATGGCTCAACAGACAATACAGAAGCCGAGGTGAAGAGGGCAATAAAAGACTTTCCAGAACTCAAAATAATCCTAATAAACCAGAGGAACATGGGAAAGGGTGCCGCCCTAAACAAGGCACTCGAAATCGCTACGGGTGAGTTGTTTGCGTGTCTGGATGCAGACTCTGTGGTTGAGCCAAAGACACTCAAAAAGATGGTATACATGTTCAACACAGGGGGTAAAGAGCTAGCTCTAGTCACGCCTGCCATGAAAGTTAAGGAACCAAGAAACATACTCCAAAGACTGCAAAGAACAGAGTATATCATTTCCATACTATTACAGAGACTGCTTGCAAGAATGGACTCAATCTATGTTGCCCCAGGTCCATTTAGTGTTTACAGGACAAGCATAATAAGAAAACATGGTGGGTTCGACCACACAAGCATAACCGAAGATCAAGAGATTGCTTATAGGATGCAGTACCACAATTACAAGATTGCCCATTGCCATGATGGGTATGTGTACACTGAATGCCCAAAGAATGTGTTCAAACTCTTCAGACAGAGGAACCGGTGGTACCGTGGAAGTTTAATCAATCTCCTCAAATATAGGAGGATGATGCTCAACAAGAGTTACGGGCACTTTGGCGTTTTCCAGATGCCATTAAACCTATTCTCATTTTTCCTAGGGGCTGGCTCTGTGTTCTTCTTTGTTTATTTCTTCATACGACCACTCGCTAGGCAGGTGAGGAACCTCTATCTCACAGACTTTGACATAGCAACATGGCTCAAAGATTTCCGTTTCAATTTTAACATCTTGGACTTGAATGTTAATATTCTGTTTGTTGTGGCGGCTTTGTTCGTTTTTAGTTTGGTGGTAATGTTTATAGCCCATAGAAACGCAAGAGAGGGGCTTGGGCATAGGGGCTTCATCTCGCTCCTAGCTTACTTCCTGGTCTACTACTTGCTCCTTGGTTTGTTCTGTTGTCTTGCAATCATCGAACTTGGGTTGGGGAAAAAGCAAAAATGGTAAAGAGAGAGTCCTACAAGCATATGTACATCATTGCAGGGATTATCACTGCTTTGATATTCTCACTTGGCTTGCTTTTGGGGTTGGTTCTGGATTACGAGAGGTTGCAGTATGCAAACAGGGTCACCAAACAGCAGGAGGTGAATTTCAAGAGCCTCCAGCTAAACTCTGTGTTGTTAGACGAGTTCAAATCAAAGAAGGAACTCTGCTCAATACTCCAAGTCTCCTTGCAACAGGTGCTAACTGATTTGGGCTACTCTTTGGAGAGGATTGAGGAGTATGAGAAGGAGAGCGATATCAACAAAGAGGAATACGAACTCATTCTCAGAAACTACCTCTTGGACAACATAAGGTATTGGCTTATAGCGAGGAGGGGTATGGATATGTGCAATATGGATATGGTTACTATCCTTTATTTCTTCTCTGAAGAAACATGCGATATATGCCCAACCCAGGGAACACTGCTCACATATTACAAGAAGAAATATGGCAATGACTTGCTTGTTTTTCCCATTAATGTAGACCTCAGGAAAGAGGAGAAGGTTGTGCCTGTGCTGATGGGAATATTTGAGATTGATACATATCCCACGCTTGTTATCAATGACAAGAAATATGAGGGTTTGGTAAATAGAGAGGAACTCGGCAAACTCATATGCGCCTCTTTTAAAAATGCAAGTAAATGCAAGTAAGTGGTTTAGAGAGCATTTCTGGATTCTATCGATTCTTGGAATCTACTTAGTCGTGAAAGCACTCCAGATGACAAGGTTTCATTTTATAATCTGGGACGAGGCAGTTTACATTGCCATGGGCAAATGGCTTTACTCTTTGGGGCATGTTGGGCTATGGGAGGTCATACGCCCACCACTCTTTCCCCTCCTTTTGGGCTTGTTTTGGAGGATGGGTTTGCCTGTTGTGGTCTTCGGCGAACTTGCACAGGTTTTGTTTGGGGCTGGTGTTATCTATTTAACCTATCTGCTTGGCTGCAAGGTGTTTAACAAAACATCCGGGCTTATTGCCGGGTTTGTGCTATCCATCTATCCAGTATTCTTTCTCTACTCAAACTACCTGCTTGTGGGTGTTACCTCAACCCTTTTTGCATTGCTCTCTGTTTATTTATTTTTGAATAAGAGGTGGTTTGGGGCTGGTGTGCTTGCTGGTCTAGCATTCCTCACAAGATTCCCGCAACTTCTAACGCTAGTGTCGCTCATGCTGGTTGTTGGGTGTTATTGGCTCAGCACAAAACGCAAGGCTTGGCTAAAGCGTGGGATAATGCTTGGGTGTGGTTTTGCTACAACGGTTTTGCCATTTTTTGTCTTCAATTACTTCCTATATAGAAACAAGACAACCTGGTTTTATGCAATGATAAGACCATTGCTCCTGGCTGTGAGCCATCAGAGCAATCCATTTGAGGCTGTTGGTGGCAACACGCTTGCATTAAAACTCTACAATGCATTCTATTACTTTGTGGAGTTGTTCAAACAAAACTGGGTGTTTGTTTTCTTTGTGATTGGGCTAGTGCTGCTTGTGATAAAGCGGGGACACAAAAAGCTAGGTGTGAGGGTTCTGCTCAGTTACCTTCTTGTGTATTTTATATATTATAGTTATATAATTAATAAGCAGATTAGATTTGCCAATACATTCCTGCCCTTTGTCTGTATCCTCATTGGCTACGGTATTGTGGAATTGTACAATGCCATCACAAGCCTAAAATTGGTGAGCACCTACAAACTCTTTGTCTGTGTGTTGTTCATTCTGTTGGTGGGCTGTCTTTTGCTACACGCCATAAAGATAGACCATGGCTACTATCACTGGCGCTACTCACAACCACCACCAATTGTTGATGATTTCTATATGTATTTTGCTAAGCACCCCCCTCATGGTGCTATTGTAACAGCTGACCCTGTGCCTGCAGCATATGTAGATGCTAGGTTTATCCCTGCGGTGAAGGACATACCCACTGCCATAAAGATAATGAACGAAAGCTTTAGAAAGCCAGACACAGAGTACCTCATTTTCAAACTGAGTTCATACCCCTGCTTGGAGGGGGATAAAAATTGCTTCTCGAATAGGCAAAGATTACTGGCTTTGGTTAAGAGTAACAAACTGGTTTATAACAAGACTTTCTTTAACGAACCATACCTTATTTACATAATCAACCATACACTATTTAACCAGTGATTTGAGCAGGTAAGTAATATGCTTTTTTGAAATCTTGCTCTCGCCCGCAGTTCTCAACCCAAATTTATAGCCAACTGTGCCGATTTTTGTACCCCTAGGCAAATATTTGAGTGTGTCAAACAACACCTTGAAGCCCTCAAGCATATACCCCCTCTTATGTGCCCTTATAGTGGCCTTAAAGAGCTCTGTTTTTATACCAAAGAAACCAGACATCGGATCCTTAACTGGGCGTTTCATAGTAAGTAGTAATCTCAGATTAGCAAGTAGTGCCCCACCAAAAGATATTAACTTTCTCCATACATTCCAACCCTTGGTGCTAGTTCTGGTTGCAATCACAACATCATACCTAGCAAGTGCTTTGCTTATGGGTTTGAGCTTTTCCAAGGGATGCTGAAAGTCTGCATCCATCACAATTACTTTTGGCGTAGTTACCTTGCTCACTGCATCCACCACAGAAGCTGTAAGCCCCTTTACTCTCTTGCGTGACCTGTCAATAAGCATAATGCTTGGGTGTTTTGTAGCAAGCCCCTTCACTATCTCCTGAGTGCGGTCTGTGCTGCCATCATCCACAACTATAATCCTCAATCCAGGATAGTGCTCCAACAACCCATGCAAAAGGCGTGAGATATTGCCCTCCTCGTTTAAAGTTGGTATGATAACAGTTGTATCCTCCATTTTAGTAACTCCAGATGTTTAAGGGAAAATGCCTCTCGCTTTAACAGCATTAGCCACACGACTGATTGCAAGGATATAGGCTGCGGTCCGCATATCAACCTTACGATTGTTAGCAATCTCCCATACCTCATTGTATGCCCGTTGCATTATCTGGTGTAGTTTCTGGTTAACCTCCTCCTCGTCCCAAAAGAGCTTTTGGATGTTCTGCACCCATTCAAAGTAACTCACCACTACTCCGCCTGCGTTTGATAGTATATCCGGTACTATAAACACGCCCTTTTTGAGTAGGTGTTCTTCTGCATCTGGGGTAGTGGGTCCATTGGCTGCCTCCACAATAATCTTGGCTTTGATGCGATGCATGTTCTCGGCTGTAATCTGATTCTCTATGGCAGCAGGGATAAGCACATCAACAGGCAACTCTAGCACACCACTACTGAGCTCCTTTTTGTGTCCTGGATAGCCCTCCAAACTGCCGTGTTGTTTCACATGTAGAAGGAGCTTGTTGATGTCCAAACCGCTCTCATCATACACCCCTCCTGTGGCATCGCTAACACCCACAACTCTCGCCCCTTCTGAAGAGAGGAGTTTGGCTGTAATAGACCCCACATTCCCAAACCCTTGTATAGCAACACTGCATTGGCTTAGCTGTTTGCCCATGTGTTTGCATGCCTCTTTTGTAATAAATGTAACCCCCCTACCAGTTGCCTCGCGCCTTCCAACAGAGCCACCAACAGATATGGGCTTACCTGTTACAACACAGTTCACTGTGTAGCCACTCTCAACACTATAGGTATCCATAACCCAAGCCATTATTTGCTCATTTGTATTGACATCTGGAGCTGGGACGTCCTTTGTTGGTCCTATGATAGGGGCTATCTCTGCTGTGTAGCGCCTTGTGAGTCGTTCCACCTCTTCCTTCGACATTTCTTTTGGGTCACAGGTTACTCCACCCTTCGCCCCACCAAATGGCACTCCCACAACTGCGCACTTCCAGGTCATCCAGAATGCTAAAGCACGCACCTCCTCCAAATCCACATTTGGATGGTACCTTATTCCACCCTTATATGGACCCCTTGCATCATTGTGCTGTACTCGGTAGCCAGTAAAGACTCTTATGCTACCGTCATCCATCTTAACAGGAAAATTGACAATGAACTCTCGCTTGGGCTTTTTGAATAGTTTTCTCAAGCCCTCATCAAGATTTAAGATGTCGGCTGCTTTGTCAAATTGTTTTATTGCAACCTCATAGGCACTCCATTTTCTCATTTAGAACACCCCACCAATCAGAACAATGTTGGGGTGAGTCTCCAGCTATTAATAAATGTTTGGGTACTACTTTTTGCTCTTTTTTCTTATCTTTATTGCGTCACCCAGAGTTAAGCCACTTGCTTCTGTTTTCTTAAACCCTACTGGCCGGGCAGCTACTACCTCTTCTTGAACCAGTTTCACATGAAGAAAGCGCTCAATCTTGCGAGCTAGTTTTATTGATGGTGTGAATGTGCCAGTCTCTATCTTATGGATTAGGGATTCCTTCTCATTAATTCTCTTGGCGAACTCCTCTTGCTTTAGCCCCATCTGCTCCCTCTTCTTTCGAATTATTTGTGCAAAATCCGGCACAATTGTCTCAATCTTCTCAGGCTCTTCAGCACTCCTTGGTGTTTCTACTTGTTTGGGTATGTTTGGGGTTTGGGGTTTGGCTTTTCCTAAGACAACCCCATAGCCACTACACTCCTTACACACATTGAGCACTGTGCCCTCTATCTTGGTCCTATATAGTTCGGCTTCCTTTCCACAAAGGTCGCATTGCATTTTTTATCACACCCTACATGGTATTAGCATAACCGTAACGCGCCTTTGCCTTGGGCCGTCCAATTCAACAAAGAAGACCCCTTGCCAAGTCCCAAGGCACAACTTACCATTAACCACAGGAATTGCAACCTGGTTGCCCACAATAGAGGAAATTATGTGGGCTTGTGAGTTGCCCTCTGCATGTGCATACCCCTGCTCCCGTGGCACTAATCTCTGCAAGGTTGTAAGAATATCATGCACTACAGTAGGGTCTGCATTCTCATTTATAATTAAACCTGCAGTTGTGTGGGGTACATAGCACAACACTACGCCTTCCTTCAAATGTGAAGATGAAACAAGCTCCTCGAGTTTTGGAGTAATATCAAGCATCTCAATCCTCTCTTGTGTACTAAGCCTTAGCTCCATTATCCCACCCCTTTGAGTTGCCTATTGTCGCACTCGTAGAGCTTGCCTTGGATTATATGCTTAAAGTCTTCTGCCAAGCATTTGTCTGCATAGAGGCACCCATCACTGCACCTTGCCTCTGTTTCCTCAATTGGCTGTGAGTGTGAAGCTGTGTTGTTGAGGCAGTCCCAGGGGCACCTGTACCTTGATTCTCCTGCCTCACAAAATCCATTTGGGCATGTGGGCATTGCTACCTTTCTCAACCTTATATTTGCCACTTTGGCAGAGCATTGGGCACCTGTGACAATCAGAGCTACGTCCTTGTGAATAGTGATGGTATCACCAACCTCTGCTGTTAGAATGCTTGTGTGGTTGTTAATGCTAAGCCCAAGTCTTACTATATTGCCACATCCACCCATATGCCTTATTGTATACTTAGTTCCAAGGAAATTAGTTGTGAGTGAGGAGTTAAACCCTAGTTTAAAGTCAGTGTATATTAGGGGTGCCCTCTTGTATTCGAATGTCTGCTCAATCCTTTTCTCACCAGCGCGTGGATCGTGCAACTCTACCACCGCACGCCAATTGCCATACTCCTCCCCTATGTTGGAGAGGAGGTTGAGATTCATTATAGGGCGAAAAGACACACATTTGGAATAACCAATACCCATTCTCTTTCCGTTTGGGGAAAGCAGATAAACGTCACAAGGGGATTCAAACGCAACCCCAATATAATACAGCTTTAGAAACTCATCCTTATAATAAACAGACTTACTTGGTATTACTAGGGGTGTAGAGAGATAATTCAAACAGCAGATGCTATCCCCCTCAACAAATTTATGCCTGAAACCGGTTTTTGTTAGGGGTAATGTGCCCCTTGGACAGTCCTCTGGTTTGTCCACATAAATCCCATTGAAGTCTTCGCATGCCAACTTGCAACTTTCCGATTGAAGACAAGCCGCAATGTTGTCGAAATAGGAGGATGCGTTGTAAACGCCGTCATGTGTGAGTGCAATTCTTGCCCCAGTCGCAAGGGTATCAATTAAATGCAGATACAGGCCATCTTGTATGTACTTGAAGGTGCCCGGCTCAAGGGTATAAATCCTGTACTTGAGTGGTGTCTCATCCACTCTTATCATAGCCTTTGAGCCATTTCTACCGAGATAATAAAAACCAAAGAAGCAACCTCTTGGTTCCCCATACAATCTAAACGCGTCCCCTTTAGGTATGTAAGCAAGAGTTGGCATTTGGGTGTTGTTAAAGTTACACGTAACCCTCCTAACAATCCTAGAGGTCGCCTCAAACTCCTGCTTTGGTCTTGGAATAAAGAGTAGTGCAAGCACTATAGCTAACACCAATAACCCAAGAACCAAGAAAACCCATTTTGATTTCATATCCCTCAAATTGTTAAATTTTTGGGTTTATAAATATTGTGAATTCTGCCAAAAAACCGAAAGATTTTTAAATGATTACATACGCCCCTTTATAAAGATATCGGTTGGGGTGTACAGTGATTCTCACGCAGTGTAGCAAAAGCCCTAGCTGTATAACTAAATCCCAAGGGTGATGTTCATGAAAACCCAAATAAAGAAATGCCCGGAATGCGGCAATACAGATCTATATATCAATGAAGAGAAGGGAGAGATAATTTGTAAAGAGTGTGGACTAGTCATTGAAGATAAAATGGTGGACTTTGGGCAGGAGTGGAGAGAATTTGAGGGTAGTGACGAATCCCAAAGAAGGGGTGGGGCACCTTTAACCTACACCCAAGCAGATAAGGGGCTAAGCACACAGGTTGGAACCACCTCTGACCTCAGCGGTTTAAAGGGTAAAGAGAGGCAAAAATTCTACAGATTGCAACAGTGGCAGAGGAGGGTTTCCACTGCTATAGAGAGAAACCTAAGAATGGCCCTAACAGAAATCAAAAGAATAGCCTCAAACCTTAATCTGCCTGATAGTGTTGAGGAAGAGGCGAGTATGATTTACACAATGGCTGTCCAAAAGGGGCTTGTTAGGGGTAGGAGTATGGAGCAAGTGGTTGGAGGCACGATGTATATTACCTGTAAGAGGAATGACACCCCTAGAACACTGGAAGAGATTGCAGAGGTAACAGGGCTAGATAAAAAAGAGATTGCCAAGAACAGTAGGTTTGTGGCAAGACAGTTAAACATTAAGGTGCTACCTGTTAGCCCGATAACTTACATAGCAAGGTTTGCATCTGAGCTCAAGATTAGCCCAGCAACCCAAACCAGGGCAGTAAAGATAATAGAGAAAGCCCAGAAGGTGGGGCTAACCTCAGGCAAGTCCCCAAAGGGCATTGCGGCTGCTTCAATCTATGTCTCTTCATTGCTCAATGCAGAGAGACAGACCCAAAGCAAGATTTCAGAGATATCAGGTGTAACTGAGGTTACCATAAGGAACAGGTATAAGGAGTTGGTAAAGGCGCTAGACCTTGAAGAGGAAATCAAGAAATCAAAGAAACTCCTCGAGCAGGAGAGCCAAAAGGCAACTGCCACCTCTTAAATTCTTTTTAATTTTTCCATAGGAAATGGAGGGGGCATCTTTCGTGTAATATATATTTCTCACTACCGTATCATTTATAAATGAAACCCTATTATTTATTTATAAACTACTTTTAAATGGGGGGGATTTAAAATGGCCAAGAGAGAGATTGAAATAGTAAATATTGTGGTGAGTTCTTCGCTCGAAACCAAGATTCCGCTTGAAAAGATGGCGGCGAGTTTACCAAACACTGAGTATAACCCAGAACAGTTTCCGGGTTTGGTGCTTAGGATAAAGGAGCCACGAACCTCTGCACTGATATTTAACTCCGGCAAGATTGTGTGTACTGGAGCAAGGTCAATTGAGATGGTTGAGGAGTCGATACAGCGAATAATTGAAAACCTCAAGAAGATAAATATACATATTAAGATAAAACCAAAGATTGAGGTGCAGAACATCGTTGCTTCTGGAAATATAGGGATGCATCTCAACCTAAACACGCTTGCAATAAAACTTAGGAACACAGAGTACGAACCCGAGCAATTCCCTGGGTTGGTGTACAAACTCAAAGGGACAAACGCCACATTCTTGTTGTTCACCAATGGCAAGATCGTGTGTACTGGTACAAGGAATAGGGAGGAGGTTGAGAAGGCTGTTGATATGCTAATTGAAAACCTCAAGAGCGTTTCCTAAGGAATGGAACCCGAAGAGCAGATAGAAAGATTTTACAACTTCCTGAAAGATACATGCCATGAAGAGTTAATGGACCAACTCAGGCGTGGTCTGAATTACCTTCTTCTCAGTTTCTCTAAATTAATGGAGTATGATTCTGAGCTTGCTGAGCAGTTACTGGAAAATCCTGAGGACGTGCTTAAGGCAGGGGAGATGGCTGTTTCTAAGTTCAACCTCCCACAGCCAATTACCAAGTTTTATCTCAGGTTCAAGGACTTGCCAGAGTCACAGAAGATTGCAATTAGGGATATAAGAAGCAAAGACCTCAATAAATTCATAGTGGTTGAGGGCTTGGTAAGGCAAAAATCTGACGTGAGACCTAGGGTCACCTCAGCAAGGTTTGAGTGCCCAGCATGTGGGAATGTTATGACAGTGCTGCAGCTTGATGCCCGATTCAAAGAGCCGAGTATGTGCTCATGCGGGCGAAGGGGTAAGTTCAAACTGGTTGACAAAGAGCTTGTGGATGCCCAAGGGCTTGTTATTGAAGAAGTTCCTGAGAGCTTGGAGGGAGGGGAGCAGCCCAAACGCCTCAATGTATTCCTCAAAGAGGACCTCGTAAGTCCGATAACTGAGAGACGCACCAACCCTGGTTCAAAGATTAGGGTGACTGGTTGGGTGAAGGAATTGCCAAAGATCCTGCGCTCAGGCGCAAGGTCTACAAGGTTTGACCTGGTGCTTGAGGGGAATTGGGTGGAGTCAATTGAGGAGTCATTCTATGAGATTGAAATAAGTGAGAAAGAGGAAAGGGAGATACGCAAACTGGCAAAAAAGGAGAATCTGTACCAATTGTTTGTGGATTCTGTTGCTCCATCTATATACGGGCACGAGGTAGTCAAGCAGGCCCTGTTGTTCCAGTTGGTTGGGGGTGTGAGGAAAGAGCGAGGCGATGGTGTAGTAACACGTGGAGATATACACATCCTCCTTGTGGGCGACCCTGGTGCAGGTAAATCCCAACTCTTAAAGAGGATATCAGCCATCGCACCAAAGGGGAGGTATGTGTCTGGTAAGGGCGTGTCAGGGGCAGGATTAACTGCCACTGTGGTAAAGGATGAGTTCCTAGGGGGCTGGAGTTTAGAGGCCGGGGCATTGGTGCTTGCCAATAATGGCTTGTGCTGTATTGATGAATTGGATAAGATGAGCCAGGAGGATAGGAGTGCAATGCACGAGGCGTTGGAGCAGCAAACAATAAGCATCTCTAAGGCGAATGTCCAAGCCACACTCATTGCCAAGACCACAGTTTTGGCAGCTGCCAACCCAAAGTTCGGGAGGTTTGACCCGTATGAAATGATAGCAAGGCAGATTGATCTGCCACCTGCTCTCATCAACAGGTTTGACTTGATATTTCCAATCAAGGATATACCCGATGAAGAGAAGGACGAGAAGATGGCAACCCATATACTAAGCCTCCACCAGAGGCCAGAGATTCAGAAGCCCCCTATTGAGGACAAATTTTTCAAAAAGTATGTCGCATATGCGAGGCAGAAGGTAAACCCCAGGCTTAGTGATGAGGCACTGAAGGAGATTAAGGAAT
>Ga0180300_10000754_pt1 | contig 14587 bp, 13 predicted proteins | sample GuaBasSediGuay15_FD_121798 | JGI IMG/M metagenome (GOLD analysis project Ga0180300, IMG submission 121798) | Subseafloor sediment microbial communities from Guaymas Basin, Gulf of California, Mexico - Guay15, Core 4569-2, 21-24 cm | ecosystem: Environmental > Aquatic > Marine > Hydrothermal... | reverse complement strand
GTGGGGCCTCAGCTTGATGTCTGGATCGATCCCCACCCACCCCCTCCTGTTCGTGCCGTCGCACCCCAGCAGCACACGTATCGGCTTCCTGCCCCATCCAGCGCGCATCAGAGCATGCTCCTTGATAAAGTTGAGTATGCTCAGTACAGTCGCCAGTCTTTCACCCCGCTCCCAATGCTTTCGGTGGGCCCGGTAGTTGTTTGCCACACCAGGCGGCAGAAGCCTGGCAAACTCCCTGTCCCAACTCTTACCATAGTGCTCCACGAAATATTGCCTAGCGAAAGCCTTGGCGTTCTTTATGTACACATCCCTCTGCACCGCCCCCTTCCCTCCGTAGGTGGTGCCCCCAAAGTGGTGCATCTTCGCCGCATCACAGTAGGCAACGCACCATCCCTCCCGGTACACCTTGTAGCTGTACTCGTGGATCGCCCCCCATGAGTACTTGAACTCCGGGTTCATGAAACCGATCCTGTCCACCACCGAGCGCCTCACCAGCAGCGACAGATAGTCACAGGTCGCCACCGGATGCCACCTGTAGCCCTCTTTGATCATGCTGGCGTACGTCTTTCTCTTCTCCGTCGGGCTTATCACGGCAATCCAGTGATTCCTCTCCATGACACCGATGAGCTTGGACAGGCAGTCCATATCTATGGCAAAGCTCAAATCGGGATGGTTGAACCAGTAGTAATCACAGTCACCGCTACCATGCTCCTGCAGCGCCCGGCAGTGGCCGCTGAGCTTCCCCTGGAAAGGTTCCTCGTCGCAGTTGTAAACGATCACCTCATTCTCCAGCCAGGGCACGCGCTCGCTCATCAGCTTGACCTGGCACCTCTGGTTCTCGGCCAGGTCCGGCGTGTTCCTATTGACGATGAAGGTTTTCATGCGCACCCGGCCCACGCTTCAAAACCTCCATAATGTCTTCAAAGGACCTCACCACTGTGACGTTGTGGTGAAGCCCCCCACGCGTATCGCCTGGATTGGACAGCAGGAATATCCGATAACCCAGATTGGCCACCGCGTTGGCCTCGGACGCCTCATCCTCCACTCCGAAGACCAGCTCAGGGTACCTGGCCACCACCTCGACCTTGTTGTCGCAGAACAATATGTCATCAAACACAATGCCATTTCTCTCCAGCCAGCGTATCGTCCTTATCAGCAACTGCCGGTGGCCGGCCGGCCGCGTGGTAACGATGCCAACAAACCAGCCTTCCTGAATCAGAAACCGTGTGAACTCCGGCGACCCTGCCCTGGGAGTAAGACTGTATTTGAACTCACTGCTTCTGTACTCGTTCTTCAGCCTCACATAGTCAGCGTATGAAATGCCCTGCTTCGCTTCGTCCAGTGATCCGAAGGCTCTGCCCGTCCTCACCTCTATGAACTCCAGCCAGCACTCCGGGTACGGAGCGAATACACCGTCCAGGTCACAGTAGCACACGCCTCTCGACCTGGCTTCAGACTCCTCCCGCATGACGTTGTGTGCACCCGGCATTGCGTCCCTAACCAGCCAGCCCCTTCGCACCACCAAGCCCCCTCACTCGTTCTATCCTCTCCCTGACCCTGGCCTTCTCTTCTTCGGTATCCTGATAAACCGGCTGCCTGGCAAATGGCTCAGAGCCTTCGGCAAATATATGACTCAGCACCACACCGTCCATATCTCCTGGGACAGGGACCCCCATAACATGAAGAACAGTAGGGGCAATATCAATCAGCCTGGCCCCCTGGATCTGGACTCCCTTCCTGATATCCGGGCCGTGCGCGATAAACATGCCATCAGGTTGTGCATAGTGCTCGCCGGACATCAGCTCCGTCGACTCCAGGAAGACACTTCTTGAAAAGGACATCTTGTTCTTCACCACGTACTCCGGGTGCGGCACCCCGATTACATCCGGCATGCTGCCGAGGTTGCGGCCGGAGTAAAGCTCCTCTCTCCTGAACACGTCCCTCATGACCCTGGCCCCGCTGTCGGGGTCGGCCACGGCTCGCAGCTTCTCCACGACGGTATCCCTGACTGCCTCGTAGTCCCGCCCCGGCTCCACTACGCCGTAAGGCTCCCTTCCCCTGAGGTTGATATTAACCGCTACTATGGACGTGATGTCGTCACGCCCGTATGCCGTGGTGTCACCCCAGACCACCTTTGTCTCGTGGTTGACCACCAGGCTGGCAACGCCAGAAACCGCAGCGGGCAGCCTTCTGCCCAGCTCCATCTTGCGGTTGACGTTCAAGGCTAACCGTTGGGCACTTTGCCGAAGACGGCTCCCCACACTCCTCCGGGTCCGGAGCAAGCCTAACCCTTCGAGCCAGGCGTTCGTATAGAACTCCTTGCTGCCCCGGGGCCCGAAGCCGTGGTCAGAGATGATGAAAACGTCCGCAGCACTGCCACCCCTGGCCACAATCTCGCCCACAATGTCGTCCAGTGTACGGTAGTAGTCAAGAAGAATGTCCCTCCGGTCCCAGAAGTAGTGCTGCATGTTGTCCGTTCCCTTGAAAACCACCATGAAGAAGTCTACCGGCCAGGCATCCAGCAGTCTCAGCACTACTGATGCCCGCTTCCGGGTGATGTCGTACTGCTCACGCAACAGCTCGCGCTTGCTCTCGTAACCCCTCCCGTCCTGGTGCCGTGCCAGCGCAAAACGGGTGTCGATCCTGTAGTCTGGTATCGCCCGCGCCAGCTCCTCAGGGTAAGTGAACACCTTCGCCGACGGCGGCGTCATGAAACAGGATATGAGGAAGCCATTGACCTTCTTGGGCGGATAGGTGACCGGTACATTGACAACTCCCACCGTCCTTCCGTGTGAACCGAGTACCTCCCAGAGCGTCTTGTCAGGGAAGGAGAGAGAAGAAACAAGGCGAGGTCGGCCATCTCCGGAGGCGGAGCGGGTAACGAAGTCCAGCACACCGTGCTTCCCGGGGTTCTTTCCGGTCATGAACGACACCCAGGCTGGAGCTGATATCGACGGGACAACAGACTTCAGTGTGCCCCAGACGCCGTCCGCCATCAGCCCACCGAGCGAGGGGAGCTTTCCCGCAGCTACCCACGGGCCTACCAGGTCAAACGTGGCCCCGTCCAGGCCGATCACCAGGACTTTGCTGGACATATCTGCTCCATTGGCGAAGACCACCCCTCCCGTCCGGTCTGCATCCTCATAGGGCCGTGGCGCGCCGCCGTAGTGCACCAGGCATCAACCTCTGGCCCACAAGTTGACACAATCGGCTCACCAGACCGATATTGCCCGAGACCGACCACACCAGGTAGTAAGGCAGCATCCTCAAGCTTCTCGTCCTGAAGCAGACAAGGATGCCGAACGGTACCATGAGCAACGGCCCGGCGAGATGCTTCACCGACCGGTGCTTCCAGAACGCCTGGGCACTTCCTTTTCCATAGCACATGCGCTGCCTGACGAACTCCCTGGCACTGGCCCTGTGCTGATGATAGACCACGGCCGAGGATATCCCCAGCCGATGGCCGTCCTTCCTCAACCTGTGGCAAAAGTCTCCGTCCTCCGGCGCACCGAAGAAGGAGAATGCGGGGTCAAACTGGTACCTCAGGATGGTATTCCTCCTGTACATGACCGTTATGGCCCCCAGCACCTCACGTTCACCTTCCTTGTTGAACCTCATCCGGAAATGTTGGTCCTCCGCCCACTGCCAGTACGTGCCGTTCTCCGTGCTCAATACCTGAGCGTGGATCCCGGCATAGCCGTGGCTCTCCATCTCCCGCGCCATCAGAGGTAGTGTTCCCTCAGGCAACACCACATCTGAGTCAACGTAACATACGTAGCCGCCCGTGGCCTTCTCGGCCCCCAGTTGCCGGGCGTAGGCTATCCCTCTTCCCTCGTCGGAGAACACCTTGTCTGTATATTCCCGGGCAACGGTTGCGGTGTCGTCTGTTGAATTGCCATCGATAACGATTATCTCAGCCGGACAGCTTCGCCTGACGGATTCCAGGCACTCCCTGATGGTCTTGCCCGCATTTCTGGCACAGACGACTACCGACATCTCCACGGTGAACCCATCCCACAGAAAGCCACGTGTCCGAGTACAACGAGGCCTCTCGCTCTCAGGCTCAAGTGGCCTGGCAAATTCGACGCCATCTTACACTGTGGTTACAGACGCGTCAACAGGTATGGTCTGGCTGATTTGCCTTTGCAGTCGTGCCCTTCTTATACTGTCACCCGAAACCCTGAGCCAGACACTGGAGCCAAGGTGGACCTGCGGATAAGAGCCGGCACCGAGTTCACAGCCGTGGTTGTTCTAACTGCCGCATTCATCTGCGCAGTGGCCTTAGTCCCATCCAACCTGCTGCGTATCATTCTCGGGCTGCTCTTCTTGCTCCTTTGTCCTGGATACAGCTTGACGACGGCGCTGTTCCCCCGAAAGAGCGACCTGCGGGGAAGCGAGAGGCTCGCGCTGACCTTTGGGCTAAGCATCGCACTTGCTTCACTCGTCGGGCTGCTGCTGAACTACACGTGGGGCGTCAGGCTCTGGCCCAGCGTGGCAGCTATCACCATTCTGGTCATTGCCGCGTCGGCGGTGGCCCTCTACCGGCGCGGCCACCTGCCACAGGAAGAGCGCTGGATACTTCACGTCCACGTTGCGGTGCCTGCATGGCGGAAGGGTCGACCTATTGACAGGCTGCTGTACCTGCTGGTCGCCCTATCACTGGTGACGGCTGCTGGACTCATTGCCTATCGGCTTGCCATCCCAGCCTCCGAGCAGAGATTCACCGAGTTCTACATCCTCGGGCCACAAGGCCAGATGCAGGAGTACCCTGAGACTCTGACGGTAGGCGAGGAAGCAAGCGCTGCCCTGGGCATAGTCTGCCAGGAGCACAGCAGTACCAGCTACCGAGTGGAGATATGGGTTGACAAGGGACAGGACACAGAGGAACAGTGTGCCGTTATAGGCCCAATAGAGCTTTACCACGACGAGGAATGGGAGCAAGAGGCGGTGTTCGCCATCGAGCAGCCCGGCGAAGATAGAAAAGTAGAGTTCTGGCTATTCAGGAACAACGAGACTCAGCCATGCCGGACTCTGCACCTCTGGGTCGACGTGACACAGTAGCCCGTCCGCGTCGGTGCGGCCCATGACACCCGCTGCCCGGCGCTTCCTTCTCATCTTCCACAAACGGAGGGCCCTGGCCGCTGCTACTACAAGAGCACATCAGAGACACCGTCTCCTTGGTCACGATACAAAAACAGCAAGCGTGGTACCCTTGATACGGCGAAGCGGCCTCTCGGCAGACAGTTCATCAACCGCTTTCGTCACCCCTTCCCAGGCCGAGTAGTCGTGCCAAAGAACCACACCGCCTGTCCTCTTCAGCATTCTGAAGGCATTACGCGAGTCCTCCATGACGTACTCGTACTGGTGACTCCCATCAATGAAAACCATGTCTACCTGACCCTCGAACTGGGCGTAGTCAAACACAGCAGAGTCACCGTATAGCTGAGTTATCTTATGCTCTACAGCCGAGCCCCTGTACTTCACCCCCACCTCAGGTTTGTCAACGTACTTCCTGTCACACTCTGACAGGGGAAACCTGGTATCCTCCATTTGCGACCGTGGCAGGTCCAGCGTCAGTATCCTCGCCTCCGCATCCGAGTTCATAGCCAGGTGCAGGGTGGTCAGGCCGTCGAAAGTGCCTATTTCAAACACTGTCGGCTTCGCAATTCGCGACACCACGGCCGAGAGCAAATAGAGCTCCAGCAAGTCGACGTTGCCATCTCCCAGGTTCGCGTTTCGGAGAGTGACCGGGGCCTCCCAGACACCCGGGAACAGGTTCTCCGGCTCCACCTCCTCAAGCAGGCATCTTCCCTGGCGGAACTGCCCCACGTAGTTAATGAACCGTCGCGCCTCGCTGGGCTGCCTCAAGAGGCAGCCCAGATCCCACATCACGCGACAGAGCGCCCAACTTCTCTTGCGCAACAGGGCCACACGTGAAGAGATGCTCGACTGAACCGGCTGATCCATTTCCTCAGGGCAACTCAACACCATCCTCCCCCGGCCCGCCCTCCATGCTACCCGATTTCAACCCAGCGTGAAAGCCCCTGCACATGCACCCACGGGTAGCGCCGCCCGCCGACCGGCATTTAAGGCTCCCTCACATAATAGAAGAGATCAAAGCCCCCACCGGAGTAGACCTTCCAGTAGGACGAGGACGTGGCCACGCTAGTCAGTCGCTCTTTGTCTACGCTCCCATACAGAAACGTCCGGCCTTCTATGTCCCTTTCGCCCAACAGGACATACTCCGGCCTGGTGTCATCACCAGGCGGCGCACTGTCAGCACCGCCTATGGAGTCTACGTCCAGCTCTCGCCAGTAGCCTCGCTCTATGTATTTGAAGTCCCATATACGCTTGGTCAGGCTGTACACCGTGGCATCAGAGGGAGCATGCTCATAGAAAAACTGCACCCCCTTGATCTCAGCAGGCGACACGTAGTCAAACTTCTCATTGCCGTAGGCCGATGCCACAAACAGCACGGGACACACCACCAGGAAGGCAATGAGCAGTACCGACAGCACCCTGTGTTTCGCGTTGTACGCCGCAAGCAATCCCAGGAACAGCAGTCCATACCCCAGAACGCGAGACAGTATCTCCCCGCTATAGCCACCTAGCACGAACGGGATGACGCCGACCCCCAGCAGCAGCCCCAGCACCACCAAGAAGTTCAGGGAGACCCTCCGCCTGGCTACTATCAGCAGGAAGCCGAGAATGGGGAGGCTACAGAAGAATGCCGTCAAGCCTACCTTGATATACATCACCCTCGTGTGCTGCTCGCCCAGCTCAAAGCTCGAACTGATGGCAGACTCGTAAGCCGATCTGATGTTCGACTCGAAGTCAAACAGTCCCCCCACACCACCTTTGTTCTCGGTCACGGTTGTCCCACCGCCCCCAGGCACCTCCACCGGGGTTCCCGAGAGAAAACCACCAAGCGGGTTGAACAGCCACAGCGCAATCATAGCCACCAGCAGTCCAGGCATGACGGCGCTGATGCTCTGAGGTCCCCTGAACCGCAACACCCCCTTGACCTTGAACAAAACGTAGACCACCACCAGGCAGAACAGCGCCGCCAGAGAGGAAAGCATGTGACCTATCACAAGGGCCGCAGAGAGCAAAACGACGATGACCAGCAAAGGCACCCTCTGAGCCAGGCGTCTCTCGCCCTGCCGGATGGCCCACACAAGCGCTGCCAGAATGACCATCAGAAAGAAGAAATACCCGTGAGCTGCTGACGTGTAGTATGCCTGGTTCACCCAGCCTGCCACGAAATACACCCAGATGGCCACCCAGACTACCTTCCGATCTTCGGTCACCGTCCTCAGTATCGAATAGAGCAGCGGCAGCGATATTAGCTGGAGCGCAATGGGGTAGCCTGTCAGAAGGGCCAGTGGGCCCAGACCACCTACATTGACCAGCATCGCCCCCAGGTACTGCTGCCCCGGCCAGTACTGATAGGTGAGGATGGCGGTGTTGACCTCGCCATTTCGCACAATGTACTCCGTATGGCCGTAAGCGTGATAGGCATAGGGAAACCGGGGAGTCCCCTCGATGGGTGCGGCCACGAAGTAGAGGAAAACGATCATGGCCACCAGGTGCAGGGCTATCAACCCGGTGCCGCCCTCGTTGAACCTCACCTGGACAAGGAAAGAGACCGTCAGCAGAAAGAGGGCCACGAAATAGGCAGGGGACAGGCTATGTATCAGACCATACGCTCCTATGTCCAGACTGGCGGTGTAGATGGAGACCGCCCCCAGGATGACCGCTACTGAGAAAAGGACCAGCGAGGCGCGCCTGTATCTTGCGCTTTGATCCTGCTTACACATATGTCCTCAACTCGCCCCGTACCGTCTGCTCACCCAACCTGCCATTCGGATTTTCACCCTCGAGGGCCATGCGCGGCGCACTCGCTTCCCCTCACCACCCCACCCGTAACCAATCTCCTCCAGAAGCCGCTTCAGGGCCTCCACCAGGCGCCTGTCCTTCACCAGAGCCACCGTTCCGGAACCCACTCGCGCCAGGGCTTCGGCAAGCCCCTCCACGTCGGTCACTGCCTCCACCTTCCCCTGCTTTGCCAGCTCCTGGGCCAGGTAGAGCTGATGGTCGTCGATGACCTCTCCGTGTTGCCTTAGCCTGGGGACGGCAATCACCGGCGTTCCCTGCTCAAGAGCGTCAACGATTGTCATCGCCCCGTGCGTCACCACTACCCTGGCCTTCCGGCACAGCTCCCGGAACTCGCTCTCGGTCACGAAGTCAAAGTGCTTTGCATTTCGGGGGATGTAGCTGCTCCCGCCGGTCTGTATCACGACCTCCTCATCGATTGTGCCAGCGATCTCGTCCATTTTCTTCAGCAGGCGGTCAAAACCCTGGGTGTGCATACCCACCGTTACAAAGATCATACGATAGCTCCCTCGTAGCGGGCTTTCTTGCCATACCTGCTGAGCAAAGCCTCCCACTGCACCAGAAAGACGTCTGAGACCGGATACACTATCCTTCCCGTGCCGGTGGGTTGCACCACCCTGGTCCAGCTTTCGATGAATATGGTCTTCATGCGGAAAAGTCTGGCTATGTAAAAGGCGGGTATGGCAATCTCGGAACCGGTGGAGACGATGACTTCGGGCCTCTCCCTGCGCAGAATTCTGAGAGTGGCGATGGCCGCACGCAGCATGCGCCACGGGCTCTTGCCGATATTGTGAAGCAAGTACCTACGCTGTAGCTGCCGCGTCCTGATTGAGTCGTAGGTGATGAAGAAGGCTTCATGCCCCTCAAACGCCTCCATCAGCCTGAGCATCTCGCTCAGGTGCCCTCCGTGCGAGCAGACCAGGCAGACCTTCATCTATGACAGCACCAGCCTGTAGTAAGCAGCCAGCACCGGGTTGACCACCTTTGAGAGCAATGGGTTCTGTATCTCTTCGAAGGTTATCGTCGGGCTCATTATGGCGAACAGGCCCTTCTGGTCACCCTTTTTGTGGCCGATGGTGCCTCTCTTGGCCCAGATTGCCCTCAACCTCCTGGCCACCCACAAATAGGATAACAGCTTGTCCTTGAACCACCCCTGAAACAGGGACAGAAACACCAGCCCCACCTCCATGACCAGGAACACAGGCACTATCTTGACCAGCCCGGTCACATCATAGTGCTTCAGTAGCAGCATCAGCCGGTTTCTCTCCAGGTAGTGCAGCTTCTTCTTTCCGCGTTCGAACCTGTACCTGTGGTACACCACCGAAGCGGGATTGCACACGACCCGGTAGCCCCTCCGGCGCACCCTCAGGCTCAGGTCAGTGTCCTCAAGGTACATAAAAAAGTCTTCGTCCGCCAGGCCGACCTCGGCCAGCAGATCGCGCCTTACTATGGTAGAACAGCCGGAGAACGCCGGTACCTCGTGCACGTCCACTCTCCCATCTGCCTTCTCCCCGTAGTTCCTGCACCAGGTGAACCCCAGGTAATTGATCTCGTTCCCCTCGGTGTTGATGGTGTCGGGCTTATCATGCAATAGCACTCTTGACTGACACGCGCCTACGCTCTCGTCCTCTTCCATGACCCTGACCAGCTCGACCAGCCACCGTTCGCAGGTCACGGTATCGGGATTCAGCAGCACAACATATTTCCCGTGGGACACCCTGATGCCGACGTTCCACCCCCTGGCAACCCCCCAGTTGCCCTCATTTTCAATTACGGTCACGGAGGGGAAACCCGCCTTCACCACCTGGACCGTATCATCCACTGACCTGTTGTCCACCACTATCACTTCAAAGCCCGGTAACTCCTGAGCCAGCACCGAGCGCAGGCACGCCTCTATATCATTGCCGCTATTGTAGGTCACGACTATCACCGAGGCTACCGGGCTGGTCATACCGCCTACACAGCTTCCTACCGACACTGCTGGGTGTATAGCCGCCTGACATACCTCTAAGCCAGGCCGCTGCGTCGGCACCCATGCTAGCACAGGGGTCATCTGGTGACAAGAAACAATCACCTCGCTCACCCCGCACATAGCGATCGACGCTGGCACACCCTGGCTGCCGGGTGCTATATTAGGAGAGGCACTTGACAACGGCCGACCCTGATAACAGACACGCACCGTGGAAATCGCCATTATCGGACTTCCCAAGAGTGGTAAGACCACACTGTTTAACTGCCTGACCGGAGCTAAGGCGCCGACTGACCCCTTCGCGCCGACGCGGGCCGAGCCCAACGTCGGCGTGGCCAAGGTACCAGACCCCCGGCTTGACGGCCTGACGGCTATCTTCAAGCCAAAGAGGACAGTCAACGCTGAAGTCAAGTACGTCGATGTGGCCATCCCCAAGGAGAAGGGGAAGGAAATCGGCGGTGAGGCACTGGTCCACCTGGGGAAGGCAGACGCCTTCATCCATGTGGTGCGTGCTTTCGTCGATGCGAGCATTCCCCACCCCGATGGCAGCGTGGACCCGGCTCGAGATGTCGACAGCATGAACATGGAGCTGGCCTTCTCCGACATGGCCATCATCGAGCGCAGACTGGCCAGGGTGAACGACTCTCTCAAGGGAGCCAAAGGCGGCGAGCGGGATGCGCTGCTGCACGAGCAGGCACTGCTGTCGCGGATAGGCTCGGAGTTGGAGAAGGACGTGCCAGTCAGGCAGCAGGCTCTCACCACGGAAGAGACGAGGCTCATACAGAGCTACCAGTTCCTTACCATGAAGCCCATGCTTCAGGTGCTGAACATTGGGGAGGACCAGATCGGAGAAGGTCCCCGTCTTGAGGCTGAGCTCAAGTCCAGCTACCCGGAAGCTACGGCGGCAGCTCTCTGCGCCAAGCTCGAGGCTGAACTGAGCGAGTTAGGCCAGGACGAGGCAGCCGAGTTCCGCTCGGCAATGGGCGCCGGAGAGCCAGCCACTGAACGCATACTCAGATTGTCCCAGCAGCTTCTGGGACTGGTCACCTTCTTCACCATTGCCTCCGGCGAGGTGAAAGCATGGACGGTCGCCACAGGCACCCCTGCCGCCAAGGCAGCCGGCAAGATACACTCCGACATGGAGCGCGGTTTCATCCGTGCTGAGGTCATCTCCTACCCCGACCTCCAGAGATCGGGTAGCCTGGCCGATGCGCGAAAGCACGGCCTGCTCCGCCTGGAAGGCAAGGACTACATTGTCCAGGATGGCGATGTGATCACGTTCCTGTTCAATGTCTAGCATGAATACCACCCTCTTGCTGGTGAGACACGCTCAAACCCCGTCCAACGTCACACGTCAGTACATGGGTTGGACGATAGACGATGAGTTGAGCGACCAGGGCCAATGGCAGGCACACAGGCTCTCACAGCGGCTGAGTCGCCTGCCAATAGCCGCCATATACAGCAGCCCCCTGAGAAGAGCCCTCAGCACGGCCAGGATAGTTGCCTCGGCGCATTCTCTACCTGTTGAAACGGTTGAAGGACTGGGAGAAATGAGGCTTGGTGCCTGGGAGGGCCTGTTCGCCCACGAGATCGCAGCGAGCTACCCCGAGCTGTGGCGCATGTGGAGACGCGACCCTTCAGGTATCCAGATGCCCGGCGGCGAGAGCCTGGCGCAGGTCCGTGAGAGGGCAGTGGCAGCCTTCAAGCAAATAGTTGAAGCCAATCAAGGCTCTCAGGTGACCGCGGTCACCCACGACGTGGTGATCAGGCTCCTGGTGGCTTACTGCCTTGATGTGAGCACCGCTATCTACCGCCGCCTTCAGGTCGACAACGCCTCTCTCACAATTGTGGTAGTCTCAGACGGCAACTGCAGGCTTTGCACCCTGAATGACACAGCCCACCTGGTCACCCACTGACACAGGCCATTCCACACCCAGACCAAGGCTTTGGCCAAGCGCCCCATTGTCCCTGCCACAAGGGAGTAGGAAGACAACCTCCATTACATATGGAACAGCCTGGGGAGCATCCATCTTGTTGTGCTTTCCACGAGGGAGTAAGTATAATGTCTCGGTCCCAGAGCGAAGGGGGCCCAGGGAGGAAAATGAGCGTCAAGATCATTACCGACAGTACCTCGGATATCCCTCCAGAGGTGGCCAGTGAGCTCGGCATTCACGTGGTGCCACTCTACGTTCATTTCGGCGACCAGGTCTATCGCGACGGGGTCGACCTCACCGGCGCAGAGTTCTACCGAAGACTGACGGCCAACAAGACCCTGCCCACTACCTCCACCATCTCCCCGGGCGAGTTCGCCCAAATATACGACACACTGGCTGAGGAAACCGACGAAATCCTGGCCATCATGCTCTCGTCTGAGCTGAGTGCCACGTTCGAGGCCGCCTCAAAAGGCAAGGAATACATGAAAGCCGGTCGATGCCGTGTCGAGGTCATCGACTCCCGGCTTGTGGTGATGGGCCTGGGGCTGGTGGTCATCGCAGCTGCCAAGGAGGCCCAGAAGGGAAGCCAACTGGACCAAGTCATCGCCGTGGCACAAAGCGCCGCTTCCAGGATACGCATTCGCATGGCCTTCGATACCCTCGAGTATGTCAGAAGGGGGGGACGCATCGGTGCGGCGCAGGCATTCGTCGGCAATCTGCTGAATCTCAAACCAATCCTTACCTTGAAGGACGGCATCGCCACACCAGTCACCAGGGAGCGAACACGGGCAAAAGCCATAGAGCACCTGCGCCGGTTCGCAAGCAGTTACAAGAGAATCGAGGCTATGGCAGTGGAGCACGCCACCACACTGGACGAGGCGTTGGCTCTCAGAGAAGACCTTGGCTCGATCTTCCCCAGGGAGCACATCTACGTCTGCACCATCGGCTCGGTCATGGGGACCCACCTGGGTCCTGGCGCGCTCGGGGTGGCCCTGCTGGAGGGGGAGTAGGCTCCTCTTGCGACACATCTCCCAGCCTGGTCCCGGGGGCCAGGTAGCTGCCTGGGCTGATTACCACGTGGTCGCCAACAACCGACCCGGTGTCAAGCTGGCTGCCGTCACCTATGGAGGTGCTATCGCCCACTATACAGTGCCGAAGGACAGCCTGCCTACCCACGCGAACGTGATGCCATAGCACGCTCCCCTCGATAGCCGCCCCTTCGAGAATGATGCAATCCTCCCCGAGGACGACCGGCCCCTTGAGGTAGGCAGCGGGACCGATGTGGCACCCATGTCCCAGTACGACCGGGCCTTCTACCCTGGCCGTAGGGTGGACCCACCCCCCACGGGCTACAGAGGCCGGATCGCTGGGGCGGGCTGCGCTATGCAGCGCTGTAACCCCCTTCCCCTGAAGCAGATCACAGTGCAACTGCAGGTACTTCTCAGGAGTGCCGATGTCTATCCAGTACCCTTCAGACGGAAAGCCGTAAACAGGCACTCCCCGGGCCAGGAGCTTTGGATACAGGTCATGCTCGAACATGTAGCGCTCGTTGGCTGGGATATGTGGCAGCACATCGCTATCCAGGATATAGACGCCCGCGTTGATCAGGTTCGTAGTCGCCTCTTCACGCGGCGGCTTTTCCACAAAGCGCCTCACCCTGCCGTCCGCCTCGGTCTCAACCACCCCATATGCGCTGGGGTCCTCCACCGGCGTAAGAGCTATGGTCACGTTCGCCTTCCTGGCCCTATGGAACGCCATCATTGCCGTGAGATCAATGTCGGTTAGAATGTCGCCGTTGAAGACCAGGAATACATCGTCCAGATAGCCCTCTACGTTCTTCACTGCACCAGCCGTGCCCCGAGGCGAGTCTTCCACTGCGTAGGTCAGTCTCACCCCATGCTTGCTCCCATCCCCAAAGTAGCTCTGGACATGGTCAGGAAGATAACAAAGGGCCAGGACTATGTCGTCCACGCCATGGCTCTTCAAATAGGCGATCACGTGCTCCAGGAAAGGCCTGTTCAGTATGGGCACCATAGCTTTGACCGTATTGCACGTCAGCGGTCGCAGACGGGTACCCTCTCCACCGATGAGCAGTACAGCCTTCACAGCTTAGGTGCCTCCGGCTTCACGACCGTCCCTATTCATCATTGCCTCCGAAGTCTACCTGCTTTTGTCATAGCCGTTCTGCTTGGACTACCACCAGGCGCATGCCTGGCTGCATTATACACGCGCTCCTTTCCTGACCTCAAGTCGCAGAGGGCAGGCGACGGGTGGCACGGGCAAAGCCGTCGATCTTAGACATTCTCACGGGCAGCCTCTTGGGGTGCGCTATTTCCCTTCAAGCGCGATACTGACCACGGCTTGCCCGTGCCTGTCAGGGCAAAGCTTCAAGTGCCGTCCACAAGCACCCGCTTGTGTGGGGACTATATATTGTCTTCAGTTGACCGACCTGGCTACCTGTACATCGCGGCGCCGTTTCTGGCAATGACCATGATGAGGGCAGCGGCAAGCCTGCGGCTTCGCCGGTGCCACCCATTCATGGGGATGACAACCTTAGATGTCATTCCGCCATTCTCTCGTACATGTCGTTCCCGACTCCGATCGGGAGCCCGGTTACCACCTCACCCCGCTGGATTCCCGCCTGCGCGGGAATGACAGTTTACGTGTCATTCCGCACTTGATGCGGAATCCAGAGAGCCCGTTACTTCGTGGTACAAATCCTGCCATTGCGGATTCGAATTCTCGATGAGTGCGAGCTTCCATTTTCGGTTCCATTTCTTCAACTGTT
>Ga0180300_10000753_pt1 | contig 14588 bp, 15 predicted proteins | sample GuaBasSediGuay15_FD_121798 | JGI IMG/M metagenome (GOLD analysis project Ga0180300, IMG submission 121798) | Subseafloor sediment microbial communities from Guaymas Basin, Gulf of California, Mexico - Guay15, Core 4569-2, 21-24 cm | ecosystem: Environmental > Aquatic > Marine > Hydrothermal... | reverse complement strand
ATTTTCTTTTTATTCATAATATTTTCTTCCGTATTCTAATAATAAATATAATTCGTCCTGTAATTCTATTCCATAACAATCTAATTTAATATACTTTTCTAATTCTTCTAATAACTCTAATGTTTTTTTTGCTAATTCTCTAATTTTCTTTTCTTTTTCCATTGCGATTATAATATAACATATATTATCAAAAAAATCAAGATTAATCACTAAAAATTTTTGTGTATAAAAATATAAAAATAATTACTTCTTTTCAAGGATATAAAGAAGAAAACATTTAATATAAACAAACTTATATTATACCATATTTCAAAGAGAAAATCAAGATTGTTTCAGAAAAAAAAGAAGAATGAAAGCGGTTTGAATTTTCTTTAAAATATCGTATTATTCACCAGCGTTAATTATACCAGTTCAATTTATTAAATTTACGTATATTATTAATATACAATAATGAATAAAAATAAACTCATGTTAACTTACTTAATATTGGTTAACATAATTGTATATTTTTATACAGATATTTGTATTTTATTATACATAAAGAAGTAATAAAAAATTTATATATTTTTGTAAAATTTCTATAAAAAATAGCGTTTTCAATATAAGAAGTAGAGGAAGTTATGAAAGATTTAGGAGTATTTAACCTTCCCTTAAATCAAATTCATAGAAACCCCTACCAACCAAGAATTAATTTTGATAAGACTAAATTAAGAGAATTAGCCGAAAATATAAAATTAAATGGATTACTACAACCTATAGTAGTTAGGAAAATAGGGGAAAATAATTATACTATAATAGCAGGGGAGAGAAGATATAGAGCACACCAGATACTAAAAAGGGACAATATAAAAGCAAGGGTAATAGAGTGTGATGATAAGACGGCATACGAGTTAACTCTATTAGAGAACATACAGCGAGAGGATCTAACTCTACTGGAGGAAGCTAGGGGCTATAAGTATCTAAAAGAACAATTTAATTACAAACTAGAGGACTTATCCAAGGTCACAGGTAAATCAGTATCTAATATAAGTAATATTATGTCTATATTGGAGGAACCAGAAGAAATACAAGAGTACGTTAATAAGGGAGTATTAACACTAGCGGCATTCGTGTGGATTAAGAAATTACCTAATAAGATGGAAAAACTTAATTTGCTGCGGAAGTTGGAAAGAGAAGAAATAAAGAGGACCAATGTTAAACACTATGTAAATAGAATATGCAATGCCTATGAAATAGCTGAAAGACTAGGAATAAGTGTGGAGGATGTATTAAAACGTAAAGGAAAAGCGGGTAGATTTGATATAAAAGAGCAGATAGTACCAAGCGACTTAAGATTTCACTTTATAGGAGACTACGGATTTGACGCTAGAGATATAGAATATTTACCAAGTAAACGTTTACTATATAGTGCATTTACAATTATGCACGATAGAGGTATAGCAAAGCAGTTCTCTAACGTCCTGTTAAATAGAGATAAGTTAGATGGATTATTTCTAGATTGTGGAGCGTTTACTTGCATGAAGCATAAACAGTGGGATTTCTTTTCTAAAATAGATGAGTTAATAGCGTTTTATGAGAATATTAAACCAGAAATATGCACTTCTTTAGACATACCTACCTTTCCATTCTTATTTGAGCACTGGAAAATCACACCTCAAGAGGCTGTAGACATGACTATTAAAAATGCTATTAAATTCAGAGACTGGAAGCCCTCATTTAAAACTACTAAAGTATTCGTATTACAAGGCAACAACAAAGAGGAATATCTAGAGTGTTTAAAAAGATACATAGATTTAAAGATATTTGAACAGGACAACATAGCATTAGCATTTGGAGGTATAGCTACTACATCTTTAAAAAACCAAGTAGAATGGATATCTTATGTAACTAAAAGCAAAGAATTTCAAGAGATAAAGAATAAAATACAGTTTGTTCATGGATTTGGAGTAGGTAATCCAGAAAGAATAGTTACTTTGTATCAATTAGGAGTCAATTCATTTGACGCAGTAACTACTATAATTATCACCAATACAGGAGGCTATTGGTTAAGAAATGGTAAAATAGCTAGACATATAATACATGAATCACCTTTAACAAGAAAAGTTAGATTTTATTTTAACGCTATATCTTTTTGGGGCCAATTAACAGAGAAATTTGCTAAACTAAAAGGCGTTAATATAAATGAAGAACAGGAAAAGATAAGTTTGAAGGAGGTAGAAGATGTATCTAACACCGAGACGTATAGAGACACAACTGAAGAAAGCTGATCATTTAATGAGAATATTATGGAGACTTTATTCACCTTATAGAGAGCATCGAAAATTAATAGTAAAAGCTTCTTACTATCTAATGGAAGTAGTCTCTTTATTAGAACAACTTAAAGAACAAGTTAGTAAAGACTATTCTAAAGAACTATCGGGTAAACTAGTAAAACCTCAGACTCCACCAGGTTACTATGACCCTAATAAAGTGCCGTCTACGCCAAACGAGAAAACCGAAACTACTAACGAACAACCTGCTCAAAAGGAGGCAAATCAAGATGATAGTAAGAAAGAAGACCAAGAAAGCACTTAGGGACTTGAAAAAATCTCTTTGTAAGCTCTATGATAAGAACGATCAGATGCTTTATATTACTTCCTGGGAATGGAAAAAGAATAAACGTCATTTCTTAGGTATAGTAGCAATCGATAAAGAGGACGAAAAGAACTATCAATACTTATTTGAAATAATAACTTTAAGAGCATTCAAAACTTTTGAAGCTAGATATAGCTTTTATATGAAAGACACAGGATTTTATGAATATTTCGATGTAGAGTCAGCAAGTATTACTCCTTTTTACTTTGATAGAATATTCACACTAAAAAAATTTGCACCTATAACTGAAGAAGATGTAATTAGGTGCTGTAGATACTTTATAGAGAAGGTGTTGAAAGAGGACTGGATCTGGAATATTAAATTTATTAAACCTGACAAAGCATGGAAGAAATAAATCTTCCAATAATAGCAATTGATTTAGATAACACTCTATGTGAACCTGTATCTTCTTCTAAGAACGTAGGTGAATGCTATGATAGAAAACCTAAGAAATACATGGTAGAATTAGTTAAAAGACTTAAAGAGAAAGGATGTAAAATAGTAATATTCACCCATAGACATCCAGTAGCTAGGCATGCTACAGAGCAGTGGTTGGAGGATTATAAAATTCCATATGATGCATTAGTTATGGATAAGCCTAAGTATGATTTGTTAATAGATGATAGATGTTTTCCACCTTATAGATATCTAAATGAAGAGATGATAATAGACCTAGCAGATAGAATATCTAAATGGAATTATGAGCTAGGTAAATATGAAAGTAGAGCTAATAACAAAAAAGGTTAAAATTAATCAGCCATTTAGAGATAGATGTTTTAGTATAGATGGAGACGCAGTAGTCTTAATTTTTGCAGATCTACTATATGAAGACTTAGTGTCTAAAGTTAAAAATATACTAAATAATAATATCTCAGTAGTAATAGTTACCTTAGATACCAGAGAACCTATTTCAGATAAAAAACTTGCTATAATTCATGTTAATTCTCACTGGTATATACATACTCTTTTTATGGATCCGTTTATATTTAAAGCAGTTTATGGAGTAGGAGAGAAAGGTAAAGTATTAGCGAATGCATTTAGTCAATTCACAGGATTAAAGATATACAAACTAAAAGATCTGGAAAGAATAATTGCTCTTAAAAAACTAATTAGTAAGGCTATTCTAATTAAAACTTACGATGGTATAGGAGATCTACTGATGTGCACTCCCACAGCTAAAACTTATTACTCTAAAGGTTACACTGTAGACTTTTTAGTATGGCCTGGAAGAGAAGTAGTTTTGCAAAATCTACCTTATATAAATCGTATATATACCAATCCCAAGGAATTTAGTCTGTTATTTTACAAGCGTTTTTATGATATAAGTTTTAAATTATCTAATTATAGTAATTTAGTCTGCAGGCAACACCGTATTTATGCTACTGCTAATATGTGTGGATTAAAAAACGACGAACTAGTGATAAGTAAACCAGAAATTATACTTACAGAAGATGAAATAAAAAAAGGTGAAACTCTTTTAAAAGGTGTTAAAAGTCCTAAGCTGCTTATTACTTTTGAATCTTTTGATGTGAGAAGAAGCTATCCTGATAGAATGCAACAACCTTTGATTGATTATTTGTCTAAAAGTTTTAACGTAGTAATTACTGGATACAATCGAAAGGCCTATAATAATTGCCTAAATTTAACAGGTCAATTAGATATTAGAACATTTTTTTCAGTAGCATACAGTTCGGATTTAGTACTAACAGTAGACACATCTACTTTACATATAGCAGCTGCTTTTAATAAGCCTACAGTATTTTTACCATCTACTATTTACCATAAATGGAGAGCGTATGATAATGTAGTTTCATTAATACCTAAAGTATCTTGCTATTGTTGCAATGAGGCGATAGATGCTAATAAAGCAGAATGTATTAAAACTAATAATCAAAACTGCCTACATACAGTGAGATTTAATTCCATCTTGAGTGCACTTTTTAAAGTTTTCAATAATGGGAGGAATTTAAATGGACGTTAAGAAGTATTTTGTAGAGATTTTAGAAAGAATTGCTGTCTTAGAGGTTAAATTACAGAATCTAGACAAGCATTTTACTAATCACCTTCACAACCATAGATCCACAAAGATAATTAATGCTATTTATTTTTTACTTGTAGTAATAATGTTTTGCTACTTGAAGTGGGGTAAATAGTTGAAATTACTCAACGAAGAAATTTTTAAATGTAAAAAATGTGGAATTGCTTTACAAACTTACTGTGTAAAATCAGAAGAAAATTGGACTAGTAAATACATCTATAAACGATGCCCTAGTTGTTTAGAGATCTATAAAATAAAGCTAATGTTTGGTAAACCTGTTTTTAAGAGCAAAGAGGAAAAAGGAGCTGCTTAGAATTAAGTTAAAATAGAGGTTTTTAAATGATTCAAATACTAATAGGTGTCTTAATAGGAATAATAATAGTTTCTTTTAGAAAGTTTCTGTTTAACGAGGTGAGAGAGGAATTTTTTGATAAGAATAAATTTAAAAAGTTCTTTAAACTAAACGAGCCTGTGTTATGGGTTAAAGATTTTTATCACTTTTTTAATTTAAGAAAACTAATTATTTACTCTATTATAATTTTAGCAGTATTCGGTTGGGGAAAATATATGGGATTAAGAGAAAGGATACCTACTTTTGATTTGAAAGGAAAAGAGACTTTTATTAAGTTAAACGAACACTATCTTCATATTAAAAAAGATGGAACGGCGGAAGTAGTAGATAGGGATAAGAAGACTATTTTAAAAACTATAAAAGTTAAAGATATACCCGTTTTAAGAGAGAGGTTAAAGCCCTACGGAGTAGAAATAAAACCCATCGGAATCTTAGGTTATAGCAAGAAAAAAGGAGAAGTAGGAGCTGGATTACAACTTTTTAAATGGTTTAAATGGAGATTAGATACTTTTCTTACTAACAAAGGATTTTACGGTGGCGTGTCTTATAAAATAGAATTTAAAAAAATAGATAATAGTTATTTAGGTTTGGGTTATGGAATAGGTTTTAAAGAAGGAGATAAAAGAATTATTCTTTACTACAAGTGGGAGTTTTAAAAAATGAAAATTAACTATAACCCTATCACAAATAAAGTAGATGAATCTGCAATAGTTCCGATAGTATGGAGAGAGCCAGTAGATTCTTTAGATGAATTAAACAACATTGACCTTCCTTTAGATGGAGAATGTAGATATGTAAGAAGTGAAAATAAAGTTTATCAGTATTGGAAAGAAGACAATAAGTGGCATAATTTAGGATACCCTACATCAGGTTCAGGCTCTGGAGATATGTTAAAATCAGTATATGATACTAATAATGATGGTATTGTAGATAAAGCTGAAAGTATAGATGATGGGAATTATAGCGCTACAGCTCAAGAAATTAAGAATGCGGTAGAGCAGAGATATCTTTGGAAAAAGTGGTTTTATAATTAACATGATAGTACTAGATACAAGCCACACATTAAAGATAGTATTAGAAGGAACAGCTACAACCCAACTTCATTTTTATGCATCTTATATCGATACTGCTAATGATGAAGTTGGAAGTACTGAAGGAACTACTAACGATACTACTGATGTAACACTAGTTAACAGTCCTTCTTCTGGAAAAAGGCTTGTTCGTTTTGTTAGCATTTATAATGCAGACGACACAAGTCATAATGTAGTTATTAAGATAGATGACGGAACAAGCCAGAAAGTCTTAAAGAGAGTATCTTTATCATCCAAGGATAGTTTATTTTATACTCCGCAAAGGGGGTGGTTTAGAGAAGTAGCGACAGCAGTAGCTAAATTCACTGATTTAGAAGATACTCCAAACTCCTATTCAGGTTTAGCAGGTAAGTTATTTAAAGTAAAATCAGATGAAACTGGTTTAGAAGTTTCAACAAACACTGATACAGAAGTAGCAGATGCAGTAAGTAAAGCTCATACAGCAGGAAGTGAGTCAGCAGGAGGAGACTTGTCTGGAACAGTGGGAAATGCAACAGTAGAAACAATTGGAGGAAAAACAAAAACAGATGTTGCCGATGCAGTAGATAAAAAACACGAACAAAACAAAGATCAATATCTTGACTATGGAGGAGCTAATCAAGTTTCAGCTTCTCAGTTAAAAGAAGTAGTAAATTTAGCTCCTAACTTAATGGAAAAGGTAAGTGAAGTTGAAGTTAGTTCTAATTGCGACTCTATAGACTTTGATAACTTGGATGGAGATAGTGCGTGGTTTTATATATTATTTGCTTCGGTTAAAAATCCTACAGGTAGTGGAGAGAACTTCTACATATACTTCAATGGTGATACAACCAATACAAACTACTATAACCAATACTTACAAGGGAACGGTTCAAACGCAAATGCAGGTCGCAGTAATGACCCATCCTGTCTGTATGCTGCGGCTGGTGAAACGTGTGAAGGCGAATTCACAATATCCTTAAAACCCGATAATCATATTCGCTGTATATTTAGTATGAATTATGAATCCCCATCTTCAATCAAATATATAGCGAAAGCGATAGCAAAGAATACGACTGACACAAATATAACATCAATAAGAATTCAGGCTCAACAAACAAATGGAATAGGAGCAGATTCAAGATTTATACTTTTTAAAGCAAGGAGGGGATAGTATGAAAATAAGAAGACTAAGAGTTGATGTAAGGGCAGGCAAAATAGAAGAAGTTTTTGAGGAAATAAGTGATGAAGAATATCAGAAAAGATTAGAAGAAGCAAAGAAGGCAGAAGAAGAGATAAGAATTAGAGAGATGATAGAAAAAAAGAAAAAAGAGATTTTAGAAAGACAAGCAATAGAAGAACTAAAAAAAGAAGGAAAATTATAATGCTTATTCTATCTTTAATTTCAGCTTTTTTATACCGATTAGGTGGAATATTTAACACCAAAATAAGAGATTTAGGAGTTCCTTTAATAGGATTACTAACTCTATCTTTACTAAAAATTAAAGCTCCTTTTTATATACATTTAATTTCTTTTCTACTTTATTTCGGTTCTTTAACTACTTATTGGGATAGATTATTCAGTTATGATAATTTATACTTTCACGGCTTTATGTGTTCTTTAGCTTACTTACCTTACATCTTCTTCGGCGGAAATATAGTGGGATTTATTCTAAGATGCATAGTTTGCTCTCTTTTACTAGGATTAATTAACTATTTAGTTAATAAATATTCATTAAAACATAGTGATTGGATAGAAGAACTAAGTAGAGGATTTATTCTGAATACTACTTTAATACTACTTACGTTTTCAACTTAAAGGAGGCAATATGGCTTTAAAAGTAACCTATCCTTTTGATAACCCTTCTAATTATAACTTTGATAGTGCTAAAATTACTGTTTCTAATAGTGTAGTTAAGTTAAAAACTACTGTTACGAACGCGTATACTTGGTACTCTATGCAAGAGGGGGGGGGGACTGATAGTTAAGGACTTTTCAGGAAATAATAGAAACGGCACATTAAACAAAGAAAGTTGGACTACTGGAAAGATAGGAAACTGTATAAATTTTGATGGAGATGCATATGTTGACTGTGGAAACATATGTAATTTTGAAAGAGACCAACCTTTTAGCGTGGAGTGTTGGTTTAAAACATCAGAATCTATCAGTCAACAGATTATAGCTCGAAGAAAGGCCTCTAGTGACTATAGAGGATGGAATATAATGATAGACTCAGGAGGTAGAATTAGATTTTACTTAGTGAATACTTATCCTACTCCAGAAAACTATATATTTGTTCAAACCGGATATACATACAATGATGGAAATTGGCATCATTTAGTGGTTACTTATGACGGTAGCTCATCTGCATCAGGAGTAAAGATGTACGTCGATGGCTCTCAAGTCTCTCTAACTATACTTAAAGATACTCTTAGTGAGACTATACAAGTTGATATTGATCTCCTCATAGGAGGATGGGGCAGTGCACAACAGCCACGTCTTTTATTTAAAGGACTAATCGATGAGCTGCTTATATATACACGAGTATTATCTTCTGATGATATAGCTATAAGATATAATTCAGGAAACGGTCAGCTTCCTTATTCTACTAGTAACCCAATTATATATCCTAAGTCATCAATTCGGACAGACGAGATTATCTCTTTATCAGAAACTAGTACTAAACCTTCAGGGACTGATATTAAGTATATCATAAAGGTGAATGATACTGATTATTACTGGAATGGAAGTAGTTGGGTTCAGTCCGATGGAAGTTATTCTCAAGCAAATACGATAGATGAGGTTAATAACAACTTAAATAATTTTCCTGGCAACCCATCAGAAGTATATGTTAAAGCTATACTGCATTCTGATGGATTTAATTCACCAGAATTAAGCGAGTTAGAAGTAAACTATGACTACGTAGGAAGTGATAAAGACGATATTACTGTATGCACTGTCACTGGTTGGATTACAGATATTGCAAATGATTTATCTGATATAGATAATGTGCCAATTAAAGTATCTCTGTGTAAAAGTACTGTCAGATACAGGGATAATATAATATTAATTAACGAAACTAAGACTTTTTATTCTAATTCTAATGGATACTTTGAACTTAAGTTAGTTGAAAATGAAAATATGGAATCTGGTAGTTATTATATAGTAAACATAAATAATCGATTGTTTAGGATCAAAGTACCTAATAAAGTAGGCTGTAGCTTTCAAGAAATAATAATTTAAATGATTATAAAAATACTAGGAACAGGAGCAGAAACAACCAAACCTCCCAAGTCTTATTTAGGAAAGTATAAGCCTTCTTGTCTTATCATATCTCCTCCCGTTACTATTTTGATAGATGTAGGTAAAGATATATTAGAAAAAGCAACTAAAGAAGAGCTTTTAGATGTGACTCATGTATTAATTAGTCACTTTCACTCTGATGCAGTAGACGGAATACCAACTTTTAACAAATTCTTAGAAGAAAATAACAAAACAGTCGAACTATACGCTTTACCTCAAGTCTTTGAAAGAATTAAACTAAGATGGTCTGAAAAATCCTATAGCAACTATTTATTTGTTCCTATTGGTACTAAAAAACCTTTCAAAATAGTAGATCACACTATAAAAGCTTTAAAAGTATTTCACGATCCTCGTTTTCCTACTGTTGCTTATAATATAGATAACGTTTTTGTATATATGTCAGATGGAGGTCCAATATGGGACGAATATGAACTTAAGTATTTTTCTAATAACATCTTAGCTATTTTAGATGGTGCTTACTGGGATCATCAAATACCTTTGAATAATCATGTAGCTGTATTGGAACATTTAGATTTCATACTAAGTCTAAATAATAAATATACTCTGTTTACTGGAATGGGAAATCAGTGGCCCGAATTTAGTAAAGCCAACAAAATATTAAAAGAAAGACTTAAAAAATATAAAAAAGAACATCCTAACTGTAAAATAGTAGAAATAAGGACAGCTAAAGAAGGCGAAAAGCTATTAATAGACTTAAATAAATTATATAGTCAAAGAGACGAGTTTGTTTTGAAGCCGGGCTTCGATACTATCCTAAACAATCCCGATATACTTAGAAAAATTTCTAAAAAAGAGTTACTAATGGTTCACTTAAGGTGTCATCAGTTATGGGCCATTAAGAAAACTAATAAAGTTCTTCAAGTTCATGTTTTAGTAGTTAAAGAAATGTTTAGGAGAGGATTAAAACATCGTGTAATTAATGATCTAGATAAAAAAACATATCGTATTCTAGGAAGAGAAATAAAAGTTTATGAGATATGGAATGAGCTGCAGGATGAGATAGTTATTAAGAGCAATATAGTTAGATTTGTTGGTTCGTCTTTACACAAGAGTGATCCTAATGATTTAGATATAATATCCCCAGAAGTCATATACAAAGCCATTAAACAGTTTTTAAAAAAATACAATCCTCACTATATAGGAAATGAGATATCTCATGGTGATGTTTTAAATGTATATGATTTGATATTAAAGAAAAAAGACTCACCCAATATAGTTAACCCTAGACTTCCTGACTATACTAAATTTTATAAATCTTGTAAAATTATTCCAAAACTTCCTTTCAAGTCTGATACGTATGTAATAGAGCCTCTTATCAAAGGCAAGCATGGAATAGTAGTTGATAAGAAAAACAGACTAATTTATGAGCATGTAATAACGGATAATAATAAGGAGATTATTACTGACTTGTTAGCGTATAGAAGCGATAACTTATTTAAAGAAATCATTATAAATAGATTATTGTTCATGCACAAGAAATGGTTAAACAAAGCAGATAGACCTTTTTATTTGCCTATTAGATGGATAGTTAAAAAGAGTAAACTGTGGAGTTTTTTAAGCTCAATTAAAAATAAATACGACGCAGTTATAATAAGACCAGCTACTTTTAGATACTACGATGGTAAATTTATACTTCATTTCAAAAAAGAGAAGTTCTGCTGTGAGTGTTTAGACTGCGGCTATAAGATGATATCTGATAACCACTGTAAGGATATTAAGTGTCCTCGGTGCAATGGAGAAATGAGAAGATGTGATAGACCTGGAGTAGGTAAGTCTATCCAAAAAGACAAAAAGCTTAAACCTCTTATGAGATTTCCTCCTTTGAAAGCAACCGCTAGCTCTTACCACGAACTTGAATACTTTGATCCAGAAGAAGCTTGGGAGTACTTCTGTAAGTTTTATGTAGAGCAAGAAGGTAAAGTTAGAGCAGAATATAAAATTGATGGCTTTCGAATGATTGCTTCTCAAGATGCTAACAAAAAAAGTTTAATCTACTTTGAAGATGCTATGAAAGATGTATCAAGTAAGCTTCCTAGTTTAGTTAAAGAACTATCAACTTTACATGATTCAGGTATTATTTTAGATGGAGAACTAATGGAATGGGATCCTAATAAAAATAGATGGTTATCTAGACACGATTTAATGAAGTGGTCTCAAGCTAAAAAACCAGGATCTGATGAGAATGTTAGAGTATTTGTATTCGACATTCTTTATTACAATGGAGAAGATTTACACAATAAACCTTTATCGGAAAGACTAAAAGTTTTAAAAGAGGTCTCTAAAAAATTCAAAAAGCACTTTGTACTATGTCCTGGATTTGATATTAAGACTAAAGAACAATTAGTAAAGAAATTTAACTATTTAAAGCATCACTTAGGATCTTATCGTTTAGGAGGATTAAATGGAATAGATGGATTAATGATAAAAGCTTATAGTGGAGTTTATGAGTTAGATGGTAAGACTATGACATGGGTAAAAGCGAAGTATAGCTATGAGGCAGATACAATAGTCTTAGAAGTTCACAAAGTCAAAAATAAAAATGTTTATAATTACACAGTAGGTTACGGAATACCTCAAGATAAAAAAGACTTGTTTACACCTATAAAAGAGCTAAACGGTAAATGGTATGGAGTTCTTGGAAAAACCTTTAATACTGAGATCAAGGCTGAAGTAGGGCAGATATTAAACATAGCAGCTACTGAGTATAAAAAAGAAAAAGTTAACAGCAAAATTCGTTATACTCTTTTTCAGAGTAGAGTTATTACACTTAAACCCAATAAGAAAGAGCCTGATAGTTATTTAGTTATAGATAGAATGAGTGTAGAAAAAGCACAGTCTTTTTATGAAGCTTTATTAAAAGCAGATGATTTAGGTCAAATAACTTCTCCTCATGGTGATCCTTTACCTTGGCCTGTATCTACAGAACCTACAAAACCTTCTAAAGAAAAACCTAAATACGTTTATAGATGTGAAAAGTGTGACTATACTATAGATAGCGATGAAGAACTTCCTAACAATTTAATATGTCCTATTTGTGGAGGCAAGCTACAGAGAGTTAAAGCTGATAAAATTAACTCTTATACAATTATTAACAGAGCTCCTCTTTGTGAATTGTTAATATCAAAAGGAGGTATAGAGATGAAAAAGGAAATTCAGTTACCCCAAGGCATGGGTTCTAAAAGCTTGCTAGATAGAGTCTTAGAAAAAATCTTAGGAGTAGATGTTTTCGGTCAGACTCGTTTGGATATCCAGATTCCTTTTTATAAGGTAGCTCTTTACTCTAAAGGACTAAAAAATGCAGTGAAAGAAAAAGAAGTGAAGATAATTAATTTAAAGTATAACGAAACATACGTTCCCGCTACTTATGAACTGCTTGAAGTAGGTAGAGACACTAAAGAAAGGTTATTAGTAAGTGGGTTTATTATCGTTAAAGACACTGTTCCTTTGGTAATTCATTTTTACCCTGCCTTTGACTGTCAAAAGCTTGTTATTTATGGTAGAGATAAGGACTACTCGTTTATTGATTCCTTTGTAAAGGACATTCATCGTTTCGTCAATAATAATAATCCTTGGAAGAACGAAAAAATAACTCCATTTGGAAAATTCTTACCATTATCCAGTATAGATAGTAATAAGATAATTCTAGATAAGAGTACTCTTCAAAAGCTGAATGACACAGTATTTAGTTTCTTTAATCACAAAGAGAAATATGAAAAAGCAAATATTCCTTTTAAACGAGGTGTTATTTTTTCAGGTGTTCCTGGCACTGGAAAAACCTTGTCAGGAAAAATTATAATGAATACTGTTAAAAACGCTACTTTTATATGGGTAACTGCAACAGACTTTATGCATTTGAAAACTTCCTACTTATTCGATATGGCTAGAGAGTTACAGCCGTCAATACTTTTTATAGAGGACATTGATAGATGCTTACAAGGACCAACACTAGACACTATTAAGACTCAGATGGATGGATTGGTACCTAACGAAGGAATACTAACTATACTAACTACTAATTTTCCTGAAAGGCTTCCCAAAACTTTAATAGATCGTCCTGGAAGATTTGACGATATTATTGAGTTTAAGCTACCTGATGCAGTTCTTAGATTTAAAATTCTTTGGAGATACAGTGAAAATATAGATATAGAAAATAAGAAAAAATCTCTTGCATGTATTGCTAGGATATCTGAAGGATTAACTCCTGCACATCTGAAAGAGGTTATAGTTAGATCTTTCTTACTGAGTAACGGTAAAAAGGTTACTTTAGAGCTTCTAAAACAGTCCTTGAGAGAGATAAAAAACCTTCATGACAAATTTAGCTTTAACAAGTCTTTTGACAAAGAAATAAGTGGGTATCCTTACATATTAAAAACCATTAAGAATCTAGCTGCTAGGTTAAAGTCATGATAAAAGTAAATACAGGTCAATGGACAATTGAAGAAGGCATGACAGGAAAATACTGTGTTCAGACTCATATACGTGGCGTAAGAGTTGAATTAATAGACTATATTACTAAATCTGATATGAAAAAGTTTGGTTTAGATAGAGATTATTTTTTAGATAGTAATAAAATAGAAAAAGTTGAAAAACACTATAACTTTTCCTGGAAATCAGCTATAAAAGAAGCCTCTCAAGAAGGTAAAAGTTCTAAGAAACTAACTAAATTAATTGATAAAGTACTAAAAGACGAAGAAAAATTTAAATCTTTACCTAAAGAAATCAAACACATCATAGCTTTATTAGATCCAGTAAGCATACATCAAGACTTAAGACTAGTTCCTTATACAGATCCTAAAAAGAAAAAACTAGCTTCTTACTTTGAAGGAGGCCACTGGACTACTCCTGGAAATCAGTTTAAAGAAAATAAACTTTTAAGAATTAACGAGCATATACATCTACAATTTATGCTTAAGACACCTCATGCAGATGAGTACAGTGGTCAGACTAAAGAACCTGTAATAAGAGGACCTTCATGTGTGGGGGCTTACACTTTAATACTAACTGACGAAGGTTATAAATTTGCATGTGAGATTAAAGAAGGAGACAGAGTATATACTAAAAACGGTCGTTTTAGAAGAGTAGTTAAAGTAATGGAAAAAGGAGTATCAAATAGATTTTGCTATATAAAACCTGATGGTAGTAACTTTGCTATATATTTTAACAACCACCGTATATTTACCAAAGATGGTTT
>Ga0180300_10000751_pt1 | contig 14591 bp, 14 predicted proteins | sample GuaBasSediGuay15_FD_121798 | JGI IMG/M metagenome (GOLD analysis project Ga0180300, IMG submission 121798) | Subseafloor sediment microbial communities from Guaymas Basin, Gulf of California, Mexico - Guay15, Core 4569-2, 21-24 cm | ecosystem: Environmental > Aquatic > Marine > Hydrothermal... | reverse complement strand
TGGCCAGTCGCAGGGCGAAGGTCAAATCGCTCCTTCTCGACCAGTCGCTCATTGCCGGTCTGGGGAACATCTATGCCGATGAGGCCCTATTCGATGCCAAGATCTCGCCGCTCCGCCCAGCCGGTAGCCTGAACCCCACCGAGATCAGAAGGCTCCACCATTCGATAAGGAAGATACTTGGGCTGGGAATAAGATTCCTCGGCACCTCGGTCTCCGATTACCAGCGGCCGGATGGGAGGAGGGGATCATTCCAGCTCTATCTCAAGGTCTATCGTCGGGAGGGGCTCCCATGCCTCTCCTGTGGCACCAAGATAAAGAGGGTTAAGGTCGGCAACCGATCCTGGCGATTCTGCCCTAATTGCCAGCGATAATTCTTTTTAGCATCTGGTAGAGATAGCCGTGCCGCTGGCGTTCGATCTGGTGGTAGAAATCCAAAAGGAGATCGGGGTTTAAGGAGTAGGTCTTTCTGAAGTCTGACCTCGCCGCATCCATCCTCCTAAGGTTGAAGTTGACGATACCACGGTTGAGATAGGCCTGGGCCAGCCCGGGCTTCAGTTCGATCGCCCGGGTATAATCACCGATCGCATCATCAAACCGCTTCAGCTCAGAGTAGAGATCACCACGGTAGAGGTAACCTTCGGCCAGATCGGGTTTTAGGATCAGCGCCCGATTAAAATCCCTGAGCGCAGCAGGATGGTCATTGAGGCCGAGATAGGCAAGGCCACGATTGAGAAAGGCCTCAAACCGATCCGGTTCCAGCCTTAGGGCCTCTCCATAATCGCTGATCGCACTCTGATATCTCTTCTCCCTCAGATAACCATTGCCCCGGGTGATATAGGCCTCGGTGAGGGAGGGGTCGAGTCTGAGCGCCCGATCGCAGTCCTTGATCGCCGCAGCAACAAGGTTCTTCCTCAGATTGATGATCGCCCTTCCAGCATAAGCGGAAGCGATCTCGGGATTTAGCCTGATCGCCTGATTGAAATCTCCCAATGCCTCCTCGGGGCGGTCGAGCAGGAGGAGGACCTTGCCCCGATTGGCATAGACCTCACCATATCCGGGGTTGAGGTTGATCGCCCGGGTGAAATGGGATAGGGCCTTCTGATAATCTTTTCTATGGCAGGCGACCAGTCCCCGATTGAAATAGAGAGCGGGAGCGACCGCATCCAGCCTCAGGATCTTCTGATAGATTCTCCGCATCTCCGGAGTGGGGAAGAAGCCTTTCTTCTCGAGCTGGAAATAACCTCCGGTAAGATGGGTGAAGACGCTATCGAAGAGGAAAGGAGAGCTGATAAACGGATCCGGTTGTGCCGCCAGATCGACAATATAGAAGCTGTCACCGACGGCGATGAGATTGGCGATATGGGTCCTCCCCACTACCGCACCGACCCGATAGCCCCTTTCTCTCAGATAGATGAAGAGGAGCTGGGTCAGGCCGAGGCAGTTCGCCTTCCTCTCCTTCAGGACCCGATCCAGCTCGAAATAACCACCGGTATCACCCATCATCTTCTGAACCCCGATCTTCGATTTGATCTGATTGGCGAGGGCCTGAAGATCACCCCCCTCCCACTCGATTGTAGCCAGGAATTCCTCAACCTGGGTGATCGTCTGATGATCATAGCCGAGTTCGATCAGAAGCACATCCAGCGATAAAAAGAGGAGGAAGATCATGGCAATCTCTCGACCCTTTCTTTTGCCCGGATCTTGATCCTGGGATCTGAGGTGAGTAGTTGAGCCTGCTCGTAGAGCTTTTTTGCCTCCTCCCAATCCTTGGCCTTGGCAGCGGCGTCACCGGCCTGAATCAGGGCTTCCGCGCAGGCGTTCCGATCATCGGCAAAGAGGGAACCGGCCCTGATGAACTCATTCCTTGCCGAGAGGTAGTTACCGAAGAGCAGTTCGATCTCACCCAGGATGAGATGGCCCTTGGGATTTTCCTCGATCTGGGACAGGATCCTTTTCGCCTCATCGAGACGCCCGGTCTCCCTCAAGATCTCGGCCAGAAGGATGATGGCATCATCCCGTAACGGGGATTCCTTATTAGTGAGCGGCCTTAAGAAGACCTCAGCCTCCCGGATACGATCGATCTTCCGATAGATCCGGGCCAGCTCTAAGGCGGCGAGATCTTGATAGCCTTCGATCCGATTCAGTTTTTCGAACCAGAGGATGGCGCTGTCGAACTCCTCGATAGAGAAATAGAGATGGGCCAGCTCCTCAATCGCCTCCGGGGTCGAATCGATGGCGATGATCTCGAGGAGGGTCTGCTTCAGCCCCGGAACATCATTTCTCATCTCCTTGACCCTGGCAATACGGAACAGGGCCTCCTTCCTTACTGCTGGGTAGTTCTGGGCGGTCTTCTCATACCACCAGAGGGCGGACTTAAGCCGCCCCGACTTCTTGTAGATATCGCCGATCCTGAGACCGAGCTTAGGAGCCCGACGGCTCTCCGGGAAACGGTTGATATATCGCTTGAGGACGGTGAGGTAGCTTCTGGTAATCCCGGCCCGGTAGCGGGCCATTTCGACCCTGAATGCGGCATCTTCAATAAGGGATGTGGTATGGGGAAGATCTTCCACCTTAAGATAGGCCTGGATCGCCCGCTCGTAATTCTTCTCCGCATAGTAGCTGTCTCCGATCCGTTTCATGGCCAGCCCGGCTAAAGGGGAGGCCGGATACCTCTCGACAAAATTGTTCCAGATCATCCGGGCGGAATCGGGATGGCCCATGAGCTGATAGGCCTCACCAATCAGGATGTAAGCCTGCTGGGCATAGTTGGTGGTGGGATCGATTGCGATGATCTCCTTACCCACTGAGATGGCGGTTGGATACCTCTGGAGGTTATAAAGGGATTTGGCATAGATGAAACGGATCTCTATGCTGGGGATACCCCTTAGTCTCTCGATATAGTGGATGACTGAGTCGTACCTCCCCTCCTGATAGAAGGTCTTGATCAGACCGGTATAGCCCGATCGGCCCGCATTGTGGAAGTGGTGGCGGGCCGATCGATAATCCCTCAGATTGAGGAAGGCATAACCAAAAAGGAGATTGCGGATCTTGCTGGTCCCGGGCAGGGCCTTAAGGGTCTGGATCGCCTTCTTATTCCAGTTGAGTTTGAGATAGCAGAGGACCTGGTCGATCGCCTTCAGATCATCAAACCCCTGGATCGAATCGAGGATGGAGAGGGCCGATTCGATCTCACCGATCTCAAACCGCTGTCGGGCAAGCAGGAAGCGAACCCGATCTCCGGTCTTATATTTAAGCGGCAGCCTCATCCGATCTCTCAAATAGGAGTGGAGATAGCGTCGATACTCCTCCCACCATCCCCCTTGGTTCTGATCAATAAGTGCAAGGGCCTCCTCCTCCCGGCCGATCCGGGCCAGGACCAGACCGGTAAAGAACTGTGCCTCTGATCCTGGAAGACTGGAGAGGACCGTTAGTGCCTCTCCATAACGGCCGAGCTTGAAGAGGGATATCCCCCGATAATACTGAGCGGTATCGCCCTCAACCTGGCTTAAGATCTTCTCACAGCGGTGGTAATCACCCAGCTGGAAGTAGGAGAGGCCGAGCCAGAGTTTGGCCTGAGGAAGATCGAGTTGGTCGAGATAGCGGATCGACAGCTGGTAGTTGCCAAGCAGGTAGGCGGTCTGGCCCAGTTTGAGCCGGATTTTGGGATCGGTTGCCACCATCCGATAGTAAAGTTCGTAGTAGTTGATCGCTGGCTGAGGGTGATTGGTTGTGATCAAGACATCTCCAATCCGGTCAAAGGCGAGGCCGATAATGAATAAGAGGATCATCGGATGATCCTGGTTCCGGTCTTACCCTTCAGTGCCTCACTCCCTTTATCGATCGAGGTGATGACCACCATCCTTCCCCCGCCTTTGATGAATTCGATCGCCGCTTCGATCTTCGGTCCCATACTACCGGGGGGAAAGTGGCCATCCTCAAGATAATCCTGCGCTTCCTGGACAGTGATCTCGGTAAGTATCCTGGCATCGGGCTTACCGTAGTTGAGCATCACATGTTCAACATTGGTGAGGATGATGAGATAGGTGGCACCGATTTCTATCCCCAGGACAGCAGAGGCGAGATCCTTATCGATAACCGCATCGATCCCCTCCAGATCTCCATTGGTCTCAACATAAACCGGAATACCACCGCCTCCAGCAGCAATAACGATGATATGATCTTCAACCAGCCGTTTGATAATGTCAGAATTGACCACGCTGCGCGGGATCGGCGATGATACCACCCTCCGGTAGCCACGTCCAGAGTCCTCCTTAATCACCCAGTTGAACTTCCGGGCCAGAAGCTCTGCCTGCTCCTTGGTATAGAATGGTCCGACCGGCTTGGAGGGTCGCTTCAGGGCCGGGTCGTCGTGGTCGACGATCACCTGGGTAATGACGGTAACAACCCTTCTCGGGATCCCCTCCTTCCTCAGCCGATTCTGGAGCGACTGCTCGATCATGTAGCCCATCCCACCTTCGGTATCGGCGACGATAACACCGAGCGGGAGTGGTGGGATGACATCCATGGTCCGCTCGACCCGGAGCAGGGCATTGCCTACCTGGGGGCCATTGCCATGGGTGATTACCAGGTCATAGCCATCCCTGATGAGATCGACAATGGTTGAGAGTGATTTCCTGGTGTTGGCAAACTGCTGGTGGATATCCTCCTTCCCGGTCCGGGCAATGGCATTGCCACCGAGGGCTACAACGCAGATCTCACCCATTAAAAGAGGAGGTCTCTATCGATACCGAGGTGGCGGAAGGCGAGGTCGGTGGCCTTCCTCCCCCTTGGGGTCCTTTTGATAAACCCCTGCATTATCAGAAACGGTTCATAAACCTCTTCGATCGTCTGGGGATCTTCCCCTACCGCAACCGCAATCGATTTAAGACCGACCGGTCCACCATTGAATTTCTCAACGATGGTGGTGAGGATCCGCTTATCGATCTCATCGAGTCCGGCCGGATCAACCTGGAGCCGCTCCAGGGCAAACCGGGCAATCTTTAAGGTGATCCGGTCTGAGCCCTCCACCTCAGCGAAGTCACGGACTCGCCTCAAGAGACGGTTGGCCACCCTGGGTGTTCCCCGGGCGCGACGCCCGATCTCGGCTGCACCATCATCATCGATACCGATATTCAAAATCCGGGCCGACCTTTTTACGATCTCGGTCAGCTCCTCGGGAGGATAGTAGTCGATCCTCATCGTGATTCCGAAACGGGAGCGGAGTGGCGCGGTGAGAAGGCCATAACGGGTTGTTGCTCCGATCAGGGTGAAGTGGGCAAGGGTGAGGTCAAGGGTCCGGGCCCCAACACCGTGGTCGAGGATGATCGATAGCTTGAAAGATTCCATCGCATGATAGAGGTGTTCCTCGACATTGCGCTGGAGCCGATGGATCTCATCGATAAAGAGGACCTGACCGGTCTCGAGCTTGGAGAGGATCCCCCCAAGATCTGCCGGACGCTCTAAGACCGGACCGGTGGTAACCTCGATCCCGGTCTCAAGCTCATTGGCGATGATGTGGGCTAAGGTGGTCTTACCCAGACCGGGAGGGCCATAGAAGAGGATATGATCGATCGGCTCGTTGCGCTTCTTGGCAGCCTGGATGAAGATGGCCAGATTCTCCTTAAGCCGCTTTTGACCGATAAACTCATCGAGGGTCCTCGGTCGGAGGGTCCGTTCGATATCCTCCTCACCGGCAATCCGACCCGGCTGGGTGATATCAGCCACGGCGCAAAGCCTCCTTGATCATCTCCTCAACCGGGAGCGAGTCGTCAACCCCCTTGAGCCGCCGCCTTGCCTCATCGGCGGAGAGGCCGAGCGCCTGGAGGGCGCGATAGGCTTCGATATACTTCCCACCACGGGGTGGTTGATAGCTCCCCTTCAGCTCCAGGAGAATCTTGGAAGCCTTCTTCTTTCCCACCCCTTTGATCTGAGCGATTCGTGCCAGATCATTGTCACTGATCGCCTGGATCAGATCCGGAGCCGAAATCTGGGAGAGGATGCCCAGAACCGATTTTGGTCCCAATCCCTGGACCCTGATCAGATCGAGAAAGAGATCCCTTTCGGTCTCATCCAGGAAGCCGTAGATCTCAAGCCGATCGTCTTTTACCACCAGATGGGTATGGATGTTTACCCTGCCACCGATCGGACCGAGCCTCTCAAAGTCGATGATGGGCATGAGGATCTGATAGTGGATACCGTTGACATCGACCACTACCTCGGGAGGATTCTTTCCCCTCAGACGACCGCTAATCCCGACGATCATGATAGAATCTGGTGGCCAAGGCTACCGCTAAGGCATCGGCCTCATCTGGGAAAAGATCGGTATCGATCTGGAGCAGTTTCTTCACCATGTAGGAGACCTGACTTTTTGATGCCCTCCCCTTGCCGGTGATCATCCGCTTCAACACCGTGGGATGGAATTCGATCGTCTCAATACCAAGATCCATCAGGAGATAAGAGATGGCACCGATGAGCTGGGCGGATTTGATCAGGCTCTGGGGGTTACGACCATAGAAGGCGGTTTCGATTCCGGCCCGATCGGGCCGATGCTGAACCACCAATCTCTTGAGCCGACTGGTAATCGCATAGATCCGCTCTGCAGTTGTCCCCTCCTCCTTTATTACTCCGGATGATAAGATTCCTTCCTCATTAATGAAGGCATAACCGGTCGAAACGAGGCCGGGATCGATCCCGAGAAACTTCAATCCCCCTCCGAAAACTTCTCCATTATCTCTTCCGGAATGTCAAAGTTGGCATAGACATGCTGGACCTCATCGAGGCTGTCCAGCTGCTCGAATAGCTTGAGAACCCGCTCTGCATTGCGGGCATCCTCGATCCGGACGGTGGACTGGGGAATCTTGGTCAACTCGGCCTGAATGACCTGGATGTTGTTCTTCTTCAGGATCTCCCTGAACTTGTGGAAGTCCTCTGGCTTGGTGATGATCTGATAGGTGGACCCCTCAACCTTGAAATCGATGGCACCGCTATCCACGGCAAGATCTAAGATCCGATCCTCATCATACTCATTCCGATCGATGAGAAAGATCCCCCGGTTGTGGAAAAGCCAGGAGACACACCCCGAAGAACCGAGGTTGCCACCATACTTACTGAAGACATGTCTGATCTCTGAGGTGGTCCGATTCCTATTATCGGTCAGGGTCTCAACCAGGATGGCAACCTTACCCGGACCATAACCCTCATAGCTCACCTCTTCTAAGTTGACCGGTCCTTCACCTCCGGTGGCCCTCTTTATTGCCCGCTCAATATTGGCATTGGGCATATTGTAGGATCGGGCAACCTCAATTGCCGATCGGAGCCTCGGGTTGGCATCGGGATTGGGCCCACCCATCTTGGCAGCCACGGTGATCTCCCGGATCAGCTTGGTGAACAGCTTGCCCCGCCGCTGATCCATCCTGGCCTTCTTATGCTTGATCTGGGCCCATTTGGAATGGCCAGCCATTATCTGTTCTCCTCGATGAGTTTATTAACCAGCTCTTTGGGCACATCCTCATAGCGGTAGAACTTCATCTGGAACTGTCCCCGCCCCTGGGTTATCGAGCGGAGTGCGGTTGAGTATTTGTGCATCTCGGCTAAGGGGACCAACGCCTTCACCTTTTTGAATCTCCCCTCGGTATCCATCCCCATGATCTTTCCCCTCCGGGCGTTCAGATCACCGACGATATCGCCCAGATACTCATCCGGAACCAGGACCTCGACCTCATAGATCGGCTCCAATAGCTTGACCCCTGCCTTCTGAGCACAGTTCTTTACCGCCATCGAACCGGCGATCTTGAAGGCGATATCGGAAGAGTCGACCGGATGGTGGGAGCCATCGTAGATGGTCACCTTGACATCGATCACGGGATAGCCGGCCAAGATCCCTTGAGCCAGCGCCTCCTTCACCCCCTTCTCAACCGAAGGGATATATTTGGCCGGAACAACGCCACCGACGATCTTGTTCTCAAACTCGAAACCCTTACCCCGTTCCAAGGGTTCGATCCTCAACCAGACATCGCCATACTGACCCCTTCCTCCGGTCTGCTTCTTATACTTACCCTGGGCCTCAGCGGTCTTAACGAAGGTCTCCCGATAAGGGATCCTGGGTCGGGCGGTATCGACTGATACCCCGAACCGGCTCTTGAGCCGGGCGATGATCAGATCGAGATGGAGCTCGCCCAGACCGGAGATGATGAGCTGCTTCAGATCCGGATCATAGTGGGATTCAAAGGTTGGGTCCTCGGTCTGGATCCGGGCAAGACCATTGGAGATCTTCTCCTCATCACCTTTGCTCTTGGGGATGATGGCAACCGAAATGGTCGGATGGGGGAACTCGATCCTGGGCAGGACGATCGGGGGTGAGGTGGTAGTGAGGGTATCTGAAGTCTTGGTCGATTTCAGTTTCACCAGGGCCCCGATGGAGCCGAATTCGAGCCGGTTCGTCTCCTGCCGATCTCTGCCCTGGATTAGAAAGATCTGATTGATCTTCTCCTCCTGTTTGGCGGTGGAATTCATCACCAGCTCACCCGGGGATATCGATCCACTCAGGACACGGATGAGATTCATATCACCGAGATGGGGTTCGGAGATCGTCTTGAAGACAAAACCGATAAAAGGGCCATCCGGTGATCGCTTATGACCATCGATATCCGGCAGTTCTGACGGCGATGGGACAAATTCAACGATAAAATCGAGTAGCTCCTGGATACCAAAGAGGTTGAGGGCGTCACCGACCAGGATGGGGAAGATTGACCCCTTCCTCAGACCTTCCCGGAAGACCCGCTTCAACTCGTCATCCTTGATCTCCCCCCCTTCCAAATACCTCTCCATCAGCTCATCCGATGTCTCAACGATACCTTCAACCAGCTTTTCCCGCTCCTTTTCGATCTCCTTCCGGATCGAATCCGGTATCTCAACCACCTTGGGCCTTTCCCCTTCATAGCGGTAGTATCTCATCGAGAGGAGATCGACCAGCCCACCCTCCACCGGGAGGGTGACGACAAAGGCGGTGGTGCCGAAGGAGGCCTGGGCCGCCTTTACCACCTCTGGGATCGAGACATCCTCTTTCTTGGCCTTATTGATGAAGAGGACGCGAGGGAGACCGGCCTTCTCCGCTTCCCTAAGGGTCAGCTCGGTTCCCACCTCAATTCCGGAAGTGGCATCGATAACGATCACTGCGGTATCGACCGCCCTGATGCCGGATAGGGCCTCGCCAAAGAAGTCGGCGTAGCCCGGGGTATCAACAATGAAGATCCTCTCATCCCGATAGTCACAGAAACCGGTGGCAAGAAAGAGACCGGTTTTTCGCTCGATCTCAAAGGGGTCGAAATCGAAGAGGGATGTCCCTTCATCAACCCGACCCAGCCTGGTGTTGACGCCGGTCAGGTAGAGGATCGCATCGGAGATCTGGGTCTTACCCGATCCACCGTGACCGAAGAAGCCGATACATTTCATGGATGACCTCCTCTATCGGTTGGTTTTTTATTTTATCGACCACCATGCCACTGTCAAGGTGACTACTTCCCGGTCAGGACTTCAACCATCTCGGGATGGAGAGTGGGATTGGCGGCCAGGATCTCATCCCGATCGAGCTGGAATTTACCACCGCTGAAGTCGGTGACCAGTCCACCCGCCTCACTCACCAGCAGGGCACCCGCAGCCGTGTCCCAGGGTTTTAGTTTTAGCTCCCAGAAGCCGTCCAAGCGGCCACAGGCAACATAGGCGAGATCTAAGGAGGCGCATCCCATCCGCCGGATCGCGCGAGCCTTCTGGGAGAAATTGTAAAAGTGGTCGAAGTTGTTGTTAGGAGAGGTCAGGAGATCATAAGGAAAGCCCGTGGCGAGGAGGGCATCAGAGAGAGATTCTGTCTTCGAGACCGTTATCGGTTTTCCGTTGAGTCGTGCCCCTTCTCCTCTGAGGGCGGTAAAGGTCTCACCAAGATAGGGGGCGTGAACAATGCCGAGCTGGATCTCCCGATCAACCAAGAGACCGATCGAGATGGCAAATATCGGTAGCCCATGGATGTAGTTGGTGGTGCCATCAATGGGATCGACTAACCAACAGGAGTCGAGGAGACCCTCCCCACCCTCCTCGGCAACTACCGGAATCCAGGTTGGCTTAAGCCGCGCGGTGATGAGTTGCTGAATCTTGAGATCGGCATCGGAGACGAGCTCAAGCCCTTTCTTGGTCCTCACCCTCCTTTTATGGCCGAGGCCGGCGCAGAGGATCCTACCCGCCTCAAGGGCAGCATCGACTGCAATCTGCTCCAGCTCAGATATAACCATCGAGCATCCGCCTCAAGAGACGCTCAGCATAGTCGTAGCCATACTCCAGAAACACCGCCCCGATCAATGCCTCTAAGGTCTGGGCCAGAATTGAATCCTTCTCCTTGCCTCCGGTCCGCTCCTCTCCCCGTCCCAGTTTGAGCCGCTTACCGAGATTGAACCTCCGGGCCAGCTTTGCCTGAAACTTCTGATTGGTATACCGGTTCTTCCGTTCGGTCTGCCACCCTTCATCCTCGGTAGGATAACGTTCCAAAATCAGCTTCCGGACGATGAGTTCATAGACCGCATCACCGAGATATTCTAAGAGTTCGTTGGAACGGCTCCGATCCCATCCCTTCTCATGGGTGAAGGATGGATGGCGGAAGGCCTGATCGATGTAGCTCATACCAGTTCAGTAAATAGGACCATACCGGATGGGGTAGTGAGTGCATTCTTGACCACAGCGGCAACCTCCTTCCCAACCTTATCACCAGCCCGATCAACCACCACCTTGACCCCGAATTCCAGATAGCCGACTCCTTCTCCAGAACCCTTCCCCCGTTTGACGATCCTCACCCGGACGACATCACCGGGATCGGCCCGGGGCAGGAGCGACCTGAGCAGTTCTTTGAGGTTTATCACCGGAAGGCCGAGCTTCTCCGCTCGATCCCCGATCAACTCCGAGACCGTGATCAGACGGGCCCCAAGCTCCTTTGCCGCCCTTACGATCTCATCGACCTCGCTGATCCCATTGGGGCTGGGCTGGATCGAGAGGCCGCACTTAAGTTGCTGGAGCTGGGCCATGGCACTCCTCCCTTTGGAGCTCTCCCGGGCCAGTTCGTAGGAGATCCGGGGGATGAAGATACGACCGGAGAGGAGGCCGATCCTGAAGAGATTGATCACCCTGCCATCGATCAGGGTCTCGGAATCGAGGAGAAATCTACTCTCCAAAGATGAGCTTTGCACCATCGCGCACATCCCTTATCCTGATAACCTCAATCCCCGAGTGTAATCCTTTACTGCCGGGCGGAATGAGGCACTGTTTAAAACCGAGCTTCTCCGCCTCCTTAACCCTGGTTTCGATGTTGGGAACCGGCCGGAGCTCACCGCCCAATCCGATCTCACCGATCACAACCAGGCCTTTCGGGACCGGACGGCTCTTGATCGCTGAGATGATGGCGGTGGCGATGCCGAAGTCGGCCGCCGGTTCATCAATTCTGATCCCACCCACCACATTGACGAAGATATCATACTGACGGATGGGAAGCGAGAGCTTCTGTTCGATTACCGCCAGAAGGAGGATAAACCTCCGGTAATCGATACCGCTGGTCTGCCGCTGGGGATAGTTGAAGTAGGTGGGATTGGCCAAGGATTGGACCTCAACCAGAAGCGATCTCGTCCCCTCCATGGTGGCGATGACGCTGGAGCCGATTCGATCCCCATCCTCCATCAGGAAGATCGAAGAGGGGTTGTCAACCTCGACCAGGCCAGCATCGGTCATCTCGAATACCCCCACTTCATTGGTGGGACCGAATCGGTTCTTGAAGGCCCGGATGATCCGATACCGCTGATTCCGGTCCCCCTCAAAGTAGAGGACGGTATCGACGATATGCTCCAAGGTCTTGGGTCCAGCGATCGCACCGACCTTGGTAACATGGCCGATGAGAACGGTAATGATCCCGGCCGCCTTGGTAAGTCTCATAATCCGATTACCACACTCCCGGACCTGACCAACACTCCCCGGGGCACCGGAGAAGTCGGGATCGAAGATGGTCTGGATCGAATCGATAATGAGAAACTCCGGACCGGTCCGTTCGATCCAGGTGGCGATCTGATCGAGGTTGGTTTCGGCAAGGACAGTGATCTTGGCCCTGATGTTGAGCCGATCCGCCCTCATCCTGATCTGCTCGGCCGACTCCTCACCGGTGACATAGAGGACCTTCTGATCCGGGGCAAGATGGGCAGCAACCTGGAGCATCAGGGTCGACTTTCCAATCCCGGGATCACCTCCGAGGAGGATGAGAGAACCACCAACCAGACCACCACCGAGCACCCGATCGAGTTCGCCAAAGCCGGTCTCAGTCCGTTTTAGCTTCACCGGTTCGATCCTGTCGAGCTCAATCGGGGGTGAGGTTGGCTCAGTCCCGCTCCTCTTCTCCGAGACCACCTCCTCGACAAAGCTCGACCAGGCATTGCAGCTGGGGCAGCGTCCCAGCCAGCGGATCGACTCATAACCGCAGTTCTGACAGACGAATCGCTTCTTCAAAATATCTTCACCGTGAAGTAACGATCGGGGTTCTTCTTGATGTCCTTGATCAATCCGCGCAGTTCCCGATTGGTCTTGAGCAGTTCCCGATATAGCTCATCGGAGTGGATCAGACGGCCGACCGTCCCTTTTCCACGCAGATCGGAGAGGATGCTGTCGATCTGAGCGGTAATGCGGTCGATATCATCGAATGAGGTATTGAGCTGATCGATTCCCCGTTTCAGTTCCCGACGGATGGTTCGATTGAGTGACTCAAAGCTCTCCTTGAGTGGCTGGAAGTCGAGGTCCTTGGTGAGATCCTCGAGCCGCTCCAGCATCGCCTCCAGACTGGGACTGGCAAGTCCGGGGATCGTATCTCCCGATGATAGGGGAGATCCGTCTCCAGGCACAATCTCGATATGGCGCTCTCCACCAAGATAGGAGAAGGCCCGGATCTTTGCCTTGGCCCCAGTGGTAAGGGTGACCTTGGGATCGATCCTCAATCGAACCAGGACAAACTCCGGCTTCAGCTCCAAAGCCTCAACCTGTCCGATCTCGATACCACGCATCGAGACCCTGGCCCCCGGCCTCAGACCCTCAACATCGGCGAAGGTGGCAAAGTAGGTGGTTCCGCTACCGAAGTGTTCTCCACTCCTGATCCAGTTGAGACCCAAAAGAAGGATGAGGATGACTATGGTGATGAAGAGTCCGACCAATGCATCCTTGGTTCTACTCATAATACCCGCGCGCCTCCTTCCTCGACCTCACTTCCCGGAGCTTACCACCCTTCAACATCATCACCCGATCCCCCACCCTAAAGGCAACATCGAGATCATGGGTGACGACGATCGAGGTGGCGCCGAGCTGATCCTTCAATCGGATAATCTCAGCAACGATCCGCTCACCGGTCGCCGGATCTAATCCCGCGGTAGGTTCATCATAGAAGAGATAGTCGGGATTGGTGACGATGGCCCGGGCTAAGGAGACAAGCTTCTTCATCCCACCGGACAGCTCACCGGGGAAGCGATCCCGGGCCGGGAGGAGCTTAAACTCCTCAAGGATCCGGGTCACTCGCTCCCTCACATCAGGAAATCCGCTCTCATAGAGCCTCAAGGCGACATTATCGAAGACGGTCATGGAATCAAACAAAGCTGAGGACTGGAAGACGAAGCCGATCCTCTTCCGGAGTCGATTCAGCTCACTTCGCCCCATCTTCAGGATCGACCGGTTATCATAGAAGACATCACCTTCATCCGGAGGGAGGAGCCGGACCATGATCTTGAGCAGGACCGTCTTGCCGATACCACTCGGTCCAAGGACTACAACCGAGGTTCCGGTCTCGACCTTCAAGTCGATCCCATTCAGGACCTGATTGCCATCGAAGGCCTTCTTTATCCCGAGGACCTCGATCATGCGTAGAAGATCGATGCGACCAGAAAGTCGAAGACGAGGATCATGATGGAAGAGTAGACCACCGCACTGGTTGCGGCCTGGGAGACCTCCTTGGCCCCACCTCTCACCCCAAGTCCAAAGAAGCATCCGAAGCTGGCCAGGATGATCCCGAAGAAGAAGCTCTTGGTGAGTCCACCGATCAGATCGAGGGGCTCAAAATAGGAGCGGATGCCATAGATGAAGGTGGCGATGGGAACACCAAGGATTGAGGAGGAGAGAATCAGGGCCGAGCCCAAGGAGACGACGATCGAGATGACGGTGAGGAGTGGAAGCGAGATGGCACCGCCGATGATCCGGGGTCGGGCCAGAAACCGGATCGGATCGATTGCCATCACCTCAAGGGCATCGATCTGCTCGGTTGTCCGCATCGCACCGATCTCAGCCGCGATCGATGAAGCCGCCCTTCCAGTAACGATCAGACCAACCAGAACTGGAGAGAGTTCCATCACCATGATCTTCTCTACTGAGGCACCGAGAAAGTAGCGCGGGATCTCTGGGGTGAGCTGATAGGCACCCTGGATTGCGGTAACGAAACCGGCAAAGGCGGAGATGACGAGAATGAGCGGGACCGAGATGATCCCGATATCGAGGATCTGATCAAAACTGAGGGAGATGGTCGAAGGGTTGTAAGGGGG
>Ga0180300_10000750_pt1 | contig 14599 bp, 16 predicted proteins | sample GuaBasSediGuay15_FD_121798 | JGI IMG/M metagenome (GOLD analysis project Ga0180300, IMG submission 121798) | Subseafloor sediment microbial communities from Guaymas Basin, Gulf of California, Mexico - Guay15, Core 4569-2, 21-24 cm | ecosystem: Environmental > Aquatic > Marine > Hydrothermal... | reverse complement strand
GGAAATGTGCAAAAATATCCTATTCTGACAAGTGTATAACATGATTATTATCAGTATATTGAAACATATGGGAAAATGTGCGGTTTTATAAATACATGTTTACATGCAACGTCCCCGGTAAAAGCCTCTCTTGACAGGAAATGGTTTGCCTGTATAATGTTAGGCAAACCTAACTTTTAAAGGGAGGTGGGTATGAACGTGTTTTTGAAGGCCTTTTTCTTTTTGCTTTCCTTTACCCTTTTTCATTTTGGTTATGAGTTGACGGGGTTTGGTGTGCTGAAACCCTTTTGTGGAATCAATGAGTCTGTTTTCCAGCACTTGAAAATGGCGTTCTGGGGTTATGGGCTTCTTGCAATATTTGAGTACTGGTATTTGAAGGGTAAAAAAGGGTTTAAGCAGAATGGCTTCTGGTATTCGCGGGTACTTTCAATGGTTGTTGTGCCATGGGTTGTTTTTCTCCTGTGGTACATTGTTCCTGCTGTTTATGGAAGGATAAATTCACTCCTTCCTGAACTGATATGGGCGGTTCTCATCACATATTCATCCGGGCTTGTTGTCTCTACCATTGAGAAGGATATGGAAAGGATTGGATTCAGAAGGGGTGCAGGGGTTTCAATCATAACCATGCTTGTGATTTCTGTCTTTCTCTTCACCATATTCACCTATAAGCTCCCATGGCTTGACATGTTTGAGATACCATGATAGACGTTTTTTAACTAATGGTAATAATGGGTAGATATTCTTTTAAGGGTAACGGTTTCAAGTTTACCGTTGATATGGAAAACTTTTAATAAAACAGTATCAGATTGAGTGTATAATTTATTCATGATGCTCAAGACTTCACTGTAAGTTTTATCTTTCAAAGATATGCCGTTAACTTCGATCAAAAAATCATATATCTTAAGTCCAGAATAGTTTTTGTCCAATCTTGTTACCACTGGAAAGATCTCTTCACCATTACCAGATAAAATCATGAATTGGATTTTTAATGTATCTAAAAGACTTTTATAATATTTAAAACCCCTGTCCGGGATTTTTTCTCCTATCTTAAAGACTATACTTTGGAGAGGAATTAGAGGAGATGTAAAAGTTGTTTTGGTAAATCCAATAAAGGTAAATAAAGGAACATTCTTTGAAGTTTTTTTTCTTATCCCTAAAAAGAGGAAGGGTTTTGCGACAGTTGTGGTATAACCAGGCCTATAAGCATACTCTTTTTTAAGATACCCAGGGGTTGTTAGCTCTGCGTTCCCTGTTGTACTTGAATATCCACTGGAAGAACCAAAGTTGTAATATTGAGTTTTTGAGTCAAAGTTCAATTTATAAGTAGATGGAGGTATCCAACGATAGTAAGTATCTAAGCGTGGCGGCACATAAACTTGTTCTTTAGAAATGGTCCAGAAGAAGTCAACAATCATATTAGCTTTTAGGGAATCGTTTGTAATTTGGTATCCTTTAAATTCTAACATACTTTCAATTATTTTTTTTAATAAAAAGGAAGTGATATTTATACTGGGAGAGTGTGTTAGTTCAGCTGGACTTACAAAAACAACTGGGTTCTGAGGTAAAAAATCTTCTGGATTTAAATTAAAATCAATATAAGGATAAACTCTTAAGAATTTAGGCGCTGGGGCTTTGTTGGTTAGGTTTATATTTGAAGAACACCCAACGATAAATAAAATTGTAACTAAAGTCAGAAGACCACTTTTCCTCATATTTCTATATTAGTAAATATGATTTTAATGTCAAGTTTTTTAATTGTTGATTAAATTCTCATTTCCCTCCATGTTGACAACCGTTGATTTTGGGTTATTTATGTATAAACTGAAATCAGAAAAAAGGAGGAGAACCTATGAAGAGAACCTACCAGCCTCATGTTCTGAGGAGGAGGAGAACTCACGGCTTTAGAAAGAGGATGTCAACAAAGGCAGGAAGGAAGGTCTTAAAGAGGAGAAGGGCAAAGGGAAGGTGGAGAATATCAGTGAGTTGAGGCCAGAGGCGCTCCCTCGCAATGAGAGGCTTCACGGAAGAAAGGCGTATCTTGATGTCCTTAAAAATGGACATGCCCATAGAGGTTTTTTTTTGATATTTACTATATCCCCTCCGATGAGAGAAAATTAGGGATATGGGTTCAAAAAGGGTTTCGTGGAGGGGTTAAGAGAAACAAGGTAAGGAGAAGGATAAGAGAGATTTACAGGAGGAACAAACGGTTTTTAAAAAAGGGAACTTACTTATTTTACATAAAGAAAAAGGCACAGGAAGCAGAGTTCAGGGAACTTCTGGAGGAGTTCATGAAAATCACTCAGGGAGCGGGGTTGTGGCAGGGATGATGGTTTATCTAATCAGGTTTTATCAGAGGTTCATATCTCCGTATCTGCCAGGACAGTGTAGATTCTATCCCACCTGCTCTGAATACTCCCTCCAGGCATTCAGGAAGTATGGGTTTTTTAAGGGTGCCTTCCTGAGCACAAAGAGGATATTAAAATGCAACCCCTTCCATCCGGGAGGGTATGACCCGTTGAGGTGATGGAATGAAGAAGGAACAGATAAATCTTATCATAGGTTATACAGTTCTTATACTGCTCATAGTCCTTTATCAATGGTATATCATGAAGAAGAGGGCCAACCTTCCACCAGAGCAGGCAAAGGGCACTGTGCAGGTGGAGAAGGAGATAAAGCAACCAGTTAAAACAAAAACAGCAGAGATACCTGTTTCCACAATAGAAAAAACTGATACAACAGGTGCAGAACTTGAAGAATTTACCTTTGAAACCCAACTCCTGAAGGTGACATTCCAAAACATCGGTGCTGAAATAAAAGAGGTATATCTCAAACCATACAATGTGTATTTGAGGCCAAAAAAGGGACCTCTCTTCTCATCATCCCTTGTAGTGAAGGGTGAGAGGATTCTTCTCTCAAGGATACCATTCAAAAAGGAGATAAGTGGGAATTCGGTCATTTTTACAGCAAAGGTGGATACACTTGAGATAAAGAGGGTTTATACATTCACTGACAGTGGATACACAATACAGGTTGAGAATTTCCCAAGGTCTGAATATTACCTCTCTGTTTTTATCTTTGATACAGATGAAAAGATACCTGATAAGGCAAGGTATGCAGGTGGTGTTTATTCCCTTGCAGGCAAGGTATATACAGTGAAGACAAAGTCCATGGAGAAGACCGACAGAAGGGTGATCCCTGGTGTTGTGGACTGGGCAGGATACAAGACAAAGTACTTCCTTGCCTCTGTGATACCACCTGATTATGCAGGTGAGGTGAGTGTTGAGAAGGTGGAAGGCTATCCTGCAGTATCTGTCAGGACAGATAAACCCATCAAACTTTTTATAGGTCCACTTGAGTACAAAACACTTGCAGGTGTGAAGAAGGGGCTTGAAAACGCCATATACTTTGGATGGTCATTGATAAGACCCATTGCAAAACTCATATATTTTGTCCTCACCTACATACACAGATTTATAAACAACTATGGTGTGGTGATTATCATCTTCACCATAATAATGGCAATAGTACTCTCTCCTTTGAGTATATTGAGTTTCAGGTCAATGAAGGGGATGAAGGAGATTCAGCCGAAGATACAGGAGATACAGAAGAAGTACAAGAAGGACCCGCAGAGGATGAACGCAGAGATTATGGAACTCTACAGGAAGCATGGTGTTAATCCATTTTCAGGGTGTCTCCCCCTGTTTATCCAGATGCCTGTTTTCTTTGCGCTCTTTGCTGTGCTCAACAGCACCATAGAACTGAAAGGAGCACCCTTTATATTCTGGATTAAAGACCTCTCCTTGAAAGACCCATACTTTGTGCTTCCAATCCTCATGGGCATAACCATGTTCCTCCAGCAGAGGTTCTTCTCACCACAGCAACCAGGTGCCGAGCAGAAGAGCATGACATTTATAATGCCCATTGTGCTTACATTCATATTCTCCTCCCTCCCTTCAGGGCTTGTTCTTTACTGGTTTGTGTATAACCTTTTGAGTATAATACAGCAGATAATCATAAAAAAACAAGCAGAAGGAGGTTGATATGGCTATTCTTGTTGTTGAAGGTAAGGACATGGAAGAGGCAATAAGCAGAGGGCTGGAAAAACTTGGCCTCAACAGGGATGATGCAGAATGGCAGGTTCTTTCTGAGGAAGAAGGAAAGGTGAAGGTTAAAATCTTCAGGAAGGGTGAACCCCAGAGGATAATCAAGGAGGTGGTTGAGGGGTTTATCCAGAAGTTCGGTGCAGAGGGCAGTGCAGAGGTGATTAAGAGGGATGACGGTTCATTTTACGTGAACATCATTACAAAGGATTCTGATGGTGTGCTCATAGGTAAGGGTGGAAAGAACCTTGAAGCACTTCAGCACCTGCTGGCAAGGATGGTCCACAGGCATGACAAGTCCCTTGAGGTTGTGATTGATGTATCCGGTTACAGGGCAAAGAAGGAGCATACCCTGAGGGCCAGGGCACTTGCCTTTGCAGAAGAGGTGAAGAGGACAGGGAGAGAGGTTTTCTTTGAACCCCTCCCCCCATCATTGAGAAGGGTTATCCACCTTGCCCTCCAGGATAAGGAGGGGGTAAGAACCTACACCATTGGTGAAGGGGAACTGAAGAAGGTGGTTATTGCCCCTTCACGTAGATGAAGGACACAATAGCGGCAATCGGCACCCCTGTTGGTGAGGGGGCCATCTCAATAGTAAGGGTAAGTGGCAGAGATGCCATTCCCTGTGTATCGCGTATATTCAGAGGTAAAAAATCCCCTGAAGATATAAGGAAATCAGGCATTCTATACGGGTGGATTTATGAAGGAGAAGAACCTGTGGATGAGGTTCTCCTTTTTGTAATGAGGGCACCCCATACCTACACAGGTGAGGATATGGTTGAAATCTCCACCCACGGTGGGTATATGGCTGCAAGGAAGGTGCTTTCACTTGTTTTGAAATATGGTGCCAGGCTTGCAAAACCAGGTGAGTTCACAATGAGGGCATTTCTCAATGGCAGGATAGACCTTGTAAGGGCTGAAAGTGTTCTTGATGTGATAAGGGCAAAGACAGAGAAGGGGCTTAAAATTGCAGAGCAGACACTCAGGGGAAGTCTCACTGTTTTTATTAATAAAATAAAGGAAAGGATAATAGAACTTGCCTCTCTTCTTGAGGTGAACCTTGATTTCCCTGAAGAGGACATACCACCAACACCCATAGATGAAATAGTTGAAAAAATCAACGGGATAATTGAAGAACTGGAAAACCTGAAAAAGACATACAGGGTATCAAGGGTTTTGAGGGAGGGTGCTATTGTTCCAATTACAGGAAGACCAAATGTCGGGAAGTCGAGCCTTTTCAATCTACTGTTAAGGGAGGAGAAGGCAATAGTGACCTCTGTTCCTGGAACAACAAGGGATGTGCTTGAGGGATGGATAGACCTTGATGGTTATCCAGTAAAACTCCTTGATACTGCAGGCATAAGGAAGTCTGAAGACTTTGTGGAGAGGATTGGGGTTGAGAGGGCCATGGAGAAGACCAGGGAGGCGGATATTGTTCTTCTTGTGCTTGATGCATCAGAGACACTCACAGATGAGGACAGGGAACTCATCAAAGAATTTTCAGATGGTATCATAATCCTGAACAAGATAGACCTTGGAATCAGGATAAAGGACAGGGATATTCTTGAAAAGGGGATAAGGGTTTCAGCACTGACAGGTGAAGGTCTGGATGAACTACACAGTGTGCTTCAGAAGAAACTTGAAGATGCATTCCCTGTTCATTCAGGAGAGGTTTTCCTCACAAGGGAGAGATACATCCATTCAATAGACAGTGCCATTGGGAACATGAAAAAGGCGATTGAAAAACTGAAAGAGACAGGTCTTGAAGAACTTGCATCCTTTGAGTTGAATTCTGCTGCCCAACACCTGAAGGAGATTACAGGAGAGATAACTGATGAGGATGTGCTTGAAAAAATCTTCTCGGAGTACTGTATAGGGAAATGAAGTTATCACTATTTGATTATCACCTTCCAGAGGAGTTAATTGCTCAGAGGCCTGTTCCACGGGGTAAGTCAAGGCTTTTTGTCCTTGATAGAAAAAAGAAGGCATTTCATCACAGGAGGTTTCCTGATATCCTTGAGTACATAAACTCTGGAGACCTTGTGGTTCTCAATAAGACGAGGGTTATTCCAGCAAGGCTATTTGGGAAGAGGAGAACAGGGGGAAAGGTTGAGATTTTTATATTGAGGAAACTGAAGGAGGGAATTTATGAAGTCCTTGCCGGGCCAGGAAGGAAGGCACCTGTTGGTGAGGTGATTACATTTGATGAAGGCCTCAGGTGTGAGATACTCGGGAAAGACCCTGTTTATGGAACCAGGATTGCAAGGTTTTCTGCAGAGGGTGGGGATGTGGAGGAGAAGATTGAGAGAATAGGCAGGATTCCACTTCCGCCTTACATCAGAAGGGACCCAGAGGAGATTGACAGGGAGAGATACCAGACAGTATATGCAGAAGAGAAGGGTGCTGTTGCAGCCCCAACTGCAGGACTACACTTTACAGAGGAAATTTTGAAACAAATTGAAGAAAAAGGTGCCAGATTGGGATACATTGTTCTTCATGCAGGGCTGGGAACATTCAGGCCTGTAAAGGTGGAGGATATAGAGAAACACAGGATGGAACCTGAATACTTCAGGGTGCCAGAGAAAACCGCTGAGATGGTGAATGATACGAAGAAAAGGGGTGGAAAGGTACTGTGTGTTGGGACAACCGTTATAAGGTCACTTGAGAGTGTTGCAGATGATAATGGAATGGTGAGACCATTTGAAGGAGAGACAAACCTGTATATATATCCACCTTACAGATTCAAGGTGTGTGATATGATACTCACCAACTTTCATCTTCCCAAATCAACCCTTTTGATACTTGTTTCTGCCTTTGCGGGCAGGGGACTTGTTCTTGAGGCATATGAAGAGGCAATTAAGGAGAGATACAGATTCTATTCTTATGGTGATGCCATGCTTATTATTTAATCTCCTCCTCTGCAATCTTCACCATTATTCTATCTTTTTTTAGTAATGATAAGACCCTCTTTGTGAACATATGGAGTTTTTCAGGTGGATAAAGTCCAGGTTCAATCTTTTCCTCCACCATCAACCTGGTGAATGCAGCACAGGAAAAACCTGTTGTTCTCTCCATTGCAGAGAATTCATCGTCAGCCCTATCAAGGAGTGTTGCAGTGTATTTTGATTTTTTCTTATTTTTTCTTCCTTCCACCTCAACAATCATGAGAAGCAAGTCTTTTATGTCAGTATTCAGTCTTTCCTTCAAGACACACAGGTTCATCATGTAAGGTGAAATACCCAGGTCTTTGCATATCTCCTTATCAAAAAATCCCATATCCATGAGAAACTTCATCTTCTGTGCATGACCAGGATACCTTATGGTCTTCTCCTCCATGTCAGGAACATCAGTATAAGTGTGGAGAAGAGACCTCAAACCGTCAGTATAAAAGGCCTCAAGCCTGCCTATGCCTTCATAGTACATCTTCTCAATCCCTGTGAGTGGTGGAACAGTAACAAGTTTCCCTTTTCTCTTTATCCTTGCAGGCCTTGTGTATTCCTCAATCAGATCAGAGGGTGCCCAGGTGATGGTGTATCCAAGTGGGGGTATGTTTTTTTCAGGGATGCCGCCAACAAGCACCCTGATTTTCTCCACCCGGTCAAGTTTTTTTGAGAGAAAACCAATTAAGAGATTGCTCAATCCAGGCGCAACCCCTGTATCAAAGAACACCCTGATGCCCGCCTCCTTGATTTTCTCCTCCACTGTAAAGGGGTCAAAATCAGTGTATGAGAGGTCAACAAGGTCAATTCTTTTCTCAATGCACAGATGATAAACCTCTTCACCAAGATGTGCTGGTAGTGCAGAGACAATAATGTTGACTGATTCAGGCATCTTCCACTTTACAGATAGGATGTCTCCCTGAATTGCAGAATATCCGTCCTTTTTCAATTCCTTCACCCTCTCCCCATCCCTTTCAATGATTTTATATGGTATTTCCCAATTTATGAGTTTATGGGCAATTGCCCTGCCCTGTCTTCCTCCACCTGCAATAAGAACAATCATAAACCATACCTTACTTTCTGAATTTCTGCTGATATTGATATTGCTATCTCCTTTGGCAGTCTTCCACCAATATTCAGGCCTGCTGGTGAATGGAGCACATCAAAGGGGAAATTTCTGGTCTCTTTTTTCAATTTGTCAAAGATTGTTTTGAATTTTCTCTTTGATGCAACAAGCCCTATATAGCCAGGATTTGTGCCATCAAGGTTTTTCAGCACCTGATAGTCCCATGTGTGCTGGGGTGTGCATACAACAATGAAGGCACCATCCTCTATACTGTGTTTTTTTAAAAAATCATTATACTCTTCCTTGATATGGATTGCGCCATCTATCTCCACTTCCCTTGGGTCAATAACAACAACAGAAAACCCTGTTCCCCTCATTATGCTGGCAATCTCTTTGCCGATGTGTCCACCTCCGAATATGTACAGTCTGTTTCTGGGACCAATGTATTGATAAAAGAGTGTGGTTTTCCCTCCACACACCATGTCAGTGCTTTTTTCATCAAGCCTGTATTCTTCCAGAAGGGTGCCTTTTTTCTCAAGGAGTTTATTTGCCTTTTCAAGGGCAATCATCTCCAGTGTTCCACCCCCAACACTACCATAGGTTGTGCCATTCATATCAAGAATCATCATCTGACCGGGGGTTGAGGGTGACGACCCCTCTGTTTTCACAACAGTAATCAGAACAAAGGGTTCACCCTTACTGGAAAGCGTGAACATTCTCTCTATTATATCATCCATACATCCTTTCCTTTGCGATACAGACCTTTTTTAACCCTTTAACATCCTTATACCTCACACCCATCTTCACCTGCTCCCTCACCATCTCAGGTTCAATGACCAGTGTTCCACATAAAGCGTCAATCCCAAAGTCAAAAAGTATAGGAGACACAGGGACTGTTGGACCCATAAACAGGACATAGGCTCCCTTCTTTACATGTTTCATCACACTTTCAAATGAGTGGTTTGTCAGGGTCATACCTGTTATCAGAACAACGTCTGCAAGGGGGAGAAAATCAGGGATCTTCTCCTCTGGAAGGTCTCCTTCAGATGGTTTCTTTTCAAAGGTGTAGAGTTTTTTCAGCATGGGTTCAAGTTTCTGGATGAACGGGAAATGGCCAATACATGCACAGATTTTGTCCTTTCCCTTTTTAAGGAACAACTCCCTGCCATCTATCTCTACGGAGTGTTTGGGAAGAGGAACTGATGCATTTATTACAGCAAGCCCGATTGATGCCTCAATGGGATTTTCAGATAGGCTGAGCCGGGCAAGTTCCTTTGTTGTTTTTCCCGAAATTGTTTCAGGCAGTATACCACCTTCATCCCTCACCGGTCTCAGGGTGGATGCTATACCTGCCCTTTCAGCGATTACAAGTGTATTGAAAATACCAACAACAACATCCTTAACTGGTGAATCCTTGCAGTCTTCAATGAGTGAATGAAGGATTTTCATCAAAGGATGTTTGTTATAAACTCCACTATGAGCGCCAATAAAATCAGAGGGAGTGTAAGGGTTGGGTGAAGTTTTATCCTGGGTTTTCTCAGGGTATCAATCCATTTATATACAGGGATACATAGTAAACCGCTGACAATACCCTCAATCAGAATAAAGTAAAGAACCGCCACATGCCCCTTATTCAGTATTCCCTTTGAGACCGGAGAGATTGAAAGTGCAAGTACAAATACAGTCCTCCAGATGGGTGAAAGCAAGGGTAGATAATATACGATTCTGGATGGTTTGAGGTATCTCATACCTGCAAAAACAATCCCCGACTCAATAATTATGGCCATTGCAGGATTTATGGTTGCACCCTTTGGCAGTCCAGGTATGAATAGGTCTATGAGTTTGATCCCACCTGCAAAGAGTCCAGTATAAAATATGGATGCTTCATCCCCTGTTTCCCTGTATGCAAGGAGCATGAAGAATAATCCGATGGGGAACATGACAAATCCAGAAATGTCCCTGAGACCCGTTGTGAATTGAATAAAGTGGAGAATGTATCCAAGGGTTGCCTCGGCAATACCCCAGAATGCTGCATATGTTAAGGCTATCAAGAGATGTTTCTTCATGGTTCCTCCTTTTTTTGCATATTATCAAAAATGTTTTAAGGTGTCAATCCCCCTTGAAATAAGGAAAATAAGCATTATCCTGAATCTATGAGTGAAAAGGAGATGCCACTCTGGGAACACCTTGAGGAATTGAGAAGAAGGATAATAATATCCATCGTGTATGTGATTGTGTTCACAGGTGTTGTGTATCCATTCACACCCCGGATACTACTCTTTCTGAAAGAACAGGTAGGTAAGCTCTACTTCTTCTCTCCACAGGAGGCCCTGTTTGTAAGGGTTAAACTCTCCCTTATGCTGGGAATACTTGTTTCCCTTCCATTTATAATGCATCAGGTCTGGCTGTTTGTTGTGCCTGCACTCACAGATGAGGAGAGGAAATATTCAAGGGCATTCCTTGTCTCTGGATTCTTCCTTTTCTTTGCAGGGGTTTACACAGGATACAGTATATTCCTTCCCTTTATTGTTAAGACCCTTCTCTCCTTTGGGGGAAGCATACTGGTTCCAGTCATAGGTGTATCAAACTACCTGAGTTTCCTCATATGGATTGTTGCTGGAATGGGTCTATCTTTTCTCCTTCCACTGGGAACATTCCTTCTTGCCAGAATAGGTATAATAAAGCCTGTGACGTTCCTGAAGCAGTGGCGTTTTGGTATAGTTGGGATTCTTCTGTTTTCAGCAATAATAACCCCCACCATTGATATCATCACCATGCTGGTTGTATCCATACCCCTGTTCGTCCTCTACCTTGTGAGTATCTTAACCGCATTCATGGGTGGAAGATGATTACAGGAATTGCCATTCACTATCTGATAAAGGAATTGAAGCACATTGAAGGAAGACCCATAAGGGATGTGCTCAGGGATGGAGATATATTCAGGATTGTTGTTCCTGATTACGTACTGAATATTGTCATGGCAACGGATACCCAGTCTATTTACATTTCAGAGGAAAGGAACCTGTCTGGAACTGGATTTTTTTCATCCCATTTTTTTGACACAAAAATCATATCCATTGAACAGCACGACCTTGATAGGGTTGTGATAATTGATACAGGAAAAGTCAGGATAATTGCAGAGTTTTTTGAACGGCACGGAGACCTGCTGCTTGTACAGGGGAGTGAGATTGTCTTTTCCATGAAGGGAAAGAGCGGGATTTACACACTCCCGGTTAAGATAGATGCACCTGATATCCTTTCATCTCCAGCAGAGGAATTGAAGAATTTAATCATCGGTGAGGAGAAAATAAAGGGGCTTACATCTTCATTCACAAAGTATCTGAAGACACTTGGGGAGGATGCAATTGATGAATTTCTAAAAAGGCAATTCAAACCCTGCTTCAACCATTTGACATTTTCTCCTTTCTTCATCCCTGGTTTTGAAAAAGCAGGGTCAATGAATGATGCAGTAAGGGGATTCCTTGAGTTGAAAAGGGAGGACAGGGAGAGAAAGAGACTGGAGAATTATTTAAGGAGTATTGATAGAAAAATACAGGCGTTGAGGAAATCCATAGAGGAACTTAAAAACCCTGTTGATTATGAGAAATACAGGTATTATGGAGACCTCCTCATGACCTATGCATCGGCCTTAAAGAGGGAAAACCCTGTGAAGGTGAAAGGATTCATGGGTGAAGATGTGGTGATAGATATTGACACTTCAAAGACCATCCAGGAGAATGCAAGGGATTATTACAGGAAGTATAAAAAGGCAAAGGCAAGGGAAGAGAAAAAAAATGAGATGATTGCAAGGATTGAGAGGGAGATAGAGAGGCTGGAGCAGATGAGGGAACATGGTGAAATACCAGAAAAGCCCGGAAGGGTTCAGACAGAAAAACCATACAGGGAATTCACAACGGAGAATGGGTATAAAATACTTGTTGGGAAAAATGCAAAGGGTAATGAGTTGATCACATTCAGGATTGCAAAGCCCTATGACCTCTTTTTCCATGTGAGGGAGGCACCTGGCTCACATGTTATATTGAGGCTGAAAGAGAAGGGTAAGAGACCGCCGGAGAGGGATATAAAGAGGGCAGCATCCATTGCAGCGTGGTTCAGTAAGGCAAAACACTCAAATCTTGTGCCTGTCCAGTTCACTGAGGTGAGGTATCTTAGAAAACCAAAAAAGGGAAAGCAGGGTAAGGTGATACTAACAAGGGAGGAGGTGATTTTTGTTCAACCAGAAAGACCTGAATCCACTTGACCACTTAATAAAATTTTCTAAAATACACAAAAGGAGGTAACATGGAGAAGATACTGAAAGGCAGGGTGTTTAAATATGGTGATGACATAAACACGGATGTGATCTTCCCTGGTAAATACACATATGCAGCAATGGAACCAGAGGAGATGGCCTCACATGCACTTGAGGACCTTGACCCGGAATTTGTGAAAAAGGTGAAGAAGGGTGATTTCATTGTTGCGGGAAAGAACTTCGGAATGGGCTCTTCAAGAGAGCAGGCTGTAAAGGCGGTGAAGTATGCAGGGATTGATGCAATAATTGCAAAGTCCTTTTCACGGATTTATTTCAGAAATTGTATAAACAATGGTCTGCTCCCGATTCAATTGCCAGAGGCAGTGGATGCCATTGAGGATGGGGAGGAGATTGAGATTAATCTTGAGAAGGGTGTTCTTAGATGCAGAAAAGGTGAATTTACTCTCCCCAGATTCCCTGATAAGGTTATGGAGATACTGGATGCTGGTGGACTCCTTGAGTACACGAGGAGGAAACTCTGCCCTGATAGGGGGTAATAAAACAACGCATTTAAAAATTCTCGGGCATATCTGCACAATCCACAATTCGTTTGCCCGCATTAATTGACCTTATCAGGGTGAAGAGGGAACTCAAGGGGAAGCACACTTCTATTGACTGAGTTATTCATTGTTGTTATAATCTGGCATGCAGGAAACACTTGAAAAACTACAGGAATTGATTGATAATTCTAAATATATAGTTGCACTCACTGGGGCTGGTATATCCACATCTGCTGGAATACCTGATTTTCGTGGTGAAAAGGGCATTTACTCACTCGGGCTTTATGACCCTTACAGAACCTTTGATATCAATTATTTCAAGGAGGACCCATCATACTTTTTCCAGTTTGCAAGGGAGTTTCTTAATATTTACGAGGATATAAAACCAACAAAGGGGCATATGTTTCTGGCTGAACTTGAGAAAAAGGGGAAACTAAAAGTGGTAATAACACAGAATATAGATGGTCTGCACCAGATGGCAGGTTCAAAGAATGTGATTGAACTGCACGGTAGTTTCAGGTCTGGTAGATGCCTTTCCTGTGGAAAGATTTATGATTTTGAGTGGATGAGGAAAACCCTTCGGGAAACAGAAGGACTCTACTGCAACTGCGGTGGTGTAGTAAAACCAGATGTTGTGTTCTTTGGAGAACCTGTGATGGGTATAGATGAGGCCCAGAGGCATAGTGTTATGGCAGACCTGTTCCTTGTTCTGGGTTCATCCCTCACTGTGCAACCAGCATCCATCCTTCCATACCTGACATCAGGAAAGGTTGTAATAATAAACAAGGGTGATTGTGCCTTTCCAGAGGAGAGGGTAGAGGTATTCCTGAATGATGATATAGACAGTGTTGTTGAGAGGTTGAAATGGTGAAAAGGTTTGCAAGGATTGCAATAATAGCTGCAGTTTATGTTGCACTGACGGTTTTACTTGCTCCCATAAGTTTTTATGCATTTCAGGTAAGGATTGCTGAGGCACTTACTGTTCTTCCTTTCCTCTTCCCGGAGGCCATATGGGGGCTTTTCATAGGTTGTTTTATTTCAAATTTCTTTGGTGGGCTCGGGCTGGTTGATGTGACCGTTGGAAGTCTTTTAACACTTCTTGCTGCTGTTTTGACACATCTAACTGCAAAGACAGGTAAACCATACCTTGCACCCTTACCCCCATTGCTCATAAATGCCTTTGGTGTGAGTGCATATCTTGTGGTTTTGCTTGAACCTCCGTCTCTTCCATTCCATCTGCCACCGTATCTCCTTTTCGTTATCTCAATCTTTATTGGTGAGGCAATAGCAACCTATGGACTCGGGCTTCCCCTTCTCTATTTCCTGAAAAGAAAGGAGTGGAATTGAAGAGGTTTCTGTTTGTTATCCCGTTAATTACATTTGTAGCCCTTCTTCTATTCCCCCTTCCCTTTAGACTTCCTTATGTCTCTCTCCTGCTTGAGGGAATATTCATCTTTCTCTTCTGGAAGTTCAGAAGGCCTGACTTTGTAACATCCCTTCTTATTACATCAACAATCATAGAGATAGGAGGTGGAATACACTCCTTTGTTTATTTCCTATATATCCCCTTTGCAGTTGTAAGTATTTACACAGGAGATTTTAACCCGATACCCGGGTTTGTTCCTCTTATCCATTTATTCAGAGGTCCTTCCTTACTCCCAGTGATAATACTTTACGGGTCT
>Ga0180300_10000749_pt1 | contig 14611 bp, 7 predicted proteins | sample GuaBasSediGuay15_FD_121798 | JGI IMG/M metagenome (GOLD analysis project Ga0180300, IMG submission 121798) | Subseafloor sediment microbial communities from Guaymas Basin, Gulf of California, Mexico - Guay15, Core 4569-2, 21-24 cm | ecosystem: Environmental > Aquatic > Marine > Hydrothermal... | reverse complement strand
CGACCCGCGCGACGATTCAGCGTCGTGCTTCAGCTTCGCTCTCAGCCGCATCCGTGCGGCTTCGAAGGCGTTTTGTTTGGATGCTCACTCTGTACTCGTGATGCTGTGTGATTGTGAGAAATTCTGAGGAGACGGGAAAAAACTCGCTACATCCGTGTAGCTCGGTGCCCGTTTGTATGAGTGCTCACTCGGCGCTCGTGAGGCTGTGTGATCGTGTGGGATTCTGAAGTAGCGGAAGAGAAAGCGCTTGTGATGCTGTGTGGGTGTGAAGAATGCTGTTAGCGATTCATGTGAAATTAAAATGTGGTCTGGTAAGTATCTTCATATCCATTTGTGGTACCGGGTCAGAACCTGTTTGACATGCCTACAAAATTCTTCCGTCAAGAAGCTTTCCAGGTGATTTCTCATGTAGATGTTTTTCACTTTCCAGGGATAATTTAGGCAGTCGACGTATACTCTATCCGCCACGTCTTTTAGCATAGAGGCTAAGCGTTCTGGGTCCATGGGTAATACTGGTGCCACAAGTGCGTAGGTTCGGATTCCGGCTTCCTTTAGTTTTTCGAGAGCTTGTAAGCGGGCCTGTAGCGATGGAGCTTTCGGTTCGAACAAACGACGGATCGTCTCGTCGTGAGTTCCAATGCTGAACCCGACCTCCACGTTAGGAAGCCTCTTCAGGAGGCCTATATCCCGCAAAACCAGAGGCGATTTGGTAAGAATGGATAGAGGAAAATACTGGGAAACGGTTGAAAACCTGAGGAGTACTTCTAAGCAAGCTCTGGTAAGGCCGTAGCGTTTTTCGATCGGTTGATAAGGATCGCATACCAGGCTCATTTCGATCGTCCCAGGACGTTTCTTTCCCAGTTCCTTTTCCAACAGTTGGGGAGCATTCAGCTTAATTTCCACGAAATTTCCCCAGGTTTCCTTGTAGTTTTTGAAACGGATCATAAAGCTGGCATAGCAGTAACGGCACGCGAAGGCGCATCCCACATAAGGGTTTAAAGAGTACGTTATGCCAGGGATACGAGAAGGAGTAAGAATGCTCTTAGCCCTAACTTCGTAGAGTTTCGCTCTATCACCTCTTTTATCCAAGCACGCTTCTTGGGCGTTAGCCCTGAGCTATGTATTAAAGACCCTACTTCGGATATTCCATCACGATTCTACTTTTTGGACCTTCAGATATATCCCATCTTCATCTCCATCCACGAAGATGGTATCACCCTCAGAAACTTCACCGTCTATTATCATCTTTGCCGCCTCGTTGATGATCTCTCGCTCGATAAGACGCCTCAACGGTCTGGCTCCGTAAGCAGGAACGTAGCCATTGGTCGCCAAATACGTCTTCGCTTCTTCACTAACCTCGAGCTTGATGCCTTGCTCTTCCAGCAATGAAACCACTTCTTGAAGCTTGAGTTCTGCGATTTTTTTAACGTCATCCACGGAGAGCGGTTGGAAGATCACTATGCTGTCGAGACGGTTCAAAAACTCTGGCTTGAAGGTTTCCTTCAGTTCTTCGGCTATCAGTGCTTCATCGATGTATTCGCTCGATTCGGCCGATTCCATCATCTTTTCACTCGCCACGTTGCTCGTCATTATGATGATGGTGTTTTTGAAATCCACGGTGTTGCCCTTGTTATCGGTGAGCCTACCTTCGTCAAAGACCTGCAACAACAGATTGAAAACCTCTGGATGTGCTTTCTCGATCTCATCGAGGAGGATGACCGAGTATGGGCGTCTGCGAACTGCTTCTGTTAACTGCCCGGCTTCTTCATAACCCACGTAGCCAGGAGGGGCGCCTATCAATCTGGAGACGCTGTGTTTTTCCATGTACTCAGACATATCTATCCTGATCAGTGCCTCTTCGCTTCCAAAGAGTACCTCTGCAAGAGTGCGAGCAAGCTCTGTCTTTCCAACCCCTGTGGGTCCAAGGAAGAGGAAGACCCCAGATGGGCGCTTAGGATCCTTCAATCCAGCCCTCGCACGCCTGACGGTGTCCGCCACCGCTACCACTGCCGCTTCTTGATTTACAAACCGCGTGTGGATGAGTTTCTCCAACTCGCGTAACTTTTTCCTCTCCGGCTCAAGCATTCGACTGACGGGTATCTTCGTCCACTGTTGGACGATCTCCGCCACAACAGTCTCGTCCACTACCAACTTCTCGCTCTTAGATGTTTCCCACTCGCTGCGGAGTGCACTGAGTTTCTCTCGAAGATCGCCCACCTCGATCTTGAGCTGCGCAGCCTTTTCGTAATCGCCATCGGTAACGGCCTCGTTTATCTCGTCCATTTTCTTCTGGATTTCCTCCTCGAGTTCCACGACCTTCGGCGGCACATAGGATGCCTCCAGCTTCACCTTTGAAGCTGCCTCATCGATGAGATCTATGGCCTTGTCGGGAAGGAAACGCTCGGTTACGAACCTTGCGGAGAGTCGCACCGCTTGTTCCAAAGCCGCATCGGTTATCATCACACCGTGATGTTTTTCGAAGGTTGGCCTCACGCCTTTCAGTATCTCAAGAGTTTCCTCAAGGGAAGGTTCCTCAACGTAAATGGGCATGAAGCGGCGTTCGAGCGCCTTATCCTTCTCTATGTGTTTTCTGTACTCCTCCACCGTCGTGGCGCCTATACACTGGAGCTCACCCCTCGCTAACGCGGGTTTCATAAGATTCGCCGCGTCCATGGAACCTTCAGCACTACCAGCTCCAACAACATTGTGGATCTCGTCGATGAAGAGTATCACTTCTCCCGAAAGTTTTTTGATGGCGTCGATTACGCCCTTCATTCGCTCTTCGAATTCTCCCCTGAATTTCGTACCTGCAACCAGCCTTCCCATGTCCAGTGCGAGCACTTTCTTACTCTTCATGTAGTCTGGTACCATACCTTTAACTATACGCTGGGCGAGGCCCTCAACAATGGCGGTCTTTCCTACACCTGGGTCTCCCACCAAAACAGGATTGTTTTTTGTCTTACGGCCCAGTATCTGCATAACGCGTTTGATTTCTTCGTCTCTTCCCACTACAGGCATGAGCTTGCCAGCATTAGCGAGTTGGGTAAGATCTATGGTGAACCTCGAGAGAAAATCAAGGTTTTCTTCCTCGGGACTTTCACCGCTCTTCCTTATTTCTAAAACCGCGGAGTACACTCTGTCGAGCGAGGCTCCGTGCTTGTAGAGTGTGCGCGCAGCACTGGTTTCAGGATGCTTCAGTATCGAAAGGAGTAGGTGCTCGGTTCCGATCTTTTCGTCCTGCATCCTTTTGGCTTCTTGCTTGGCAGACTCGATAACGTGGCGCGCGTCGGGTGTAATAAAGATCTGGACGATCTTAGAACCCTCTGGAACCGGTACCTTTCCAAGGCCTTTGATGGCGTTGATCAAGTCATCAATGACACTTTTGACGTCCACACCTATCTTTCGCAGTGCCTCCACTGCTACGTTTTCACCGTCCTCCAGCAAAGCCAACAGAATATGCTCGCTGGAGAGCTGGTTTTGCTTGAATCTACTGAGGATATCTTGTATGGACATCATCACCTGATGTGCTTTCTGGGTGAAATCCTCTGGGTTGAACACGCACTTCACCTCCTGAAAATGAATCGGGGCGGGCATTCCGCCCGCCCCTCTCCACCACTATCACTCGATCCTCACGTCTATTACTTTGGGTTTTGCTGACTCCTTCTTTGGGATCTCGATCTTGAGAACACCTTTGTCGTAGCTGGCCTTGATCTTTTCGGTGTCCACATAGTCAGGCAAAGCAAAGGATCTTTGGAAGGTTCCGTAGCTCCTTTCCACTACGTGGTAGTTGTGCTTTTTGGACTCCTTCTCCTGTTTCTTCTCGCCGAATATGGTCAGCACGTTATCTTCAATCTTTACCTTGACGTCTTCTTTGTTCATTCCGGGGACTTCAACTTCGACATAGATCTTGTTGTCGTCTTCGTATATGTCCACATCCGGTAGGAAGCTGGTGTGCTCCCTTCTCTCTGTCCTGAAGAAATCGTCGAAGAGCCTGTCGATCTCTCTTTGGAGTTCACGGAACGGTCTGAAAAAATCCTCCCTCCTAATGTCGAGCAACATATCTATCACCTCCTACCCTCTGTTTTATTTTTCCTCTTCGTAGTCGGTGTCGACCGTACCACTGTCGTTACTTCCGTCACCGGTTTTAGAATCCTCTCCGCCTGCTGCGGCGGCTTGCTGTGCTTGATAGAGGTACTGTCCTATCTTGGTACTCTCCTGCTGGAGTTGGTCGAAGAGTATCTTTATCCTTTGGAAGTTGTTTTCCTCGATAGCCTGCCTCAAGTCTTTGATCAACGACTCGAGATTTCCTCTGACATCGGCGGGAATCTTGTCGCCGTGTTCTTTAAGAGACTTTTCCACAGTGTAGGCGAGATCGTCTGCTCTGTTTTTGAGTTCGATTTGCTCCTTGCGTTTCTTATCCTGTTCTTCATAGCGTTTCGCATCCTGGATGATCTTTTCGATCTCTTCTGGCGAGAGTTTCTGCCTCCCGGTAACTACCATGGACTGTTCCTTTCCGGTAGCCCTGTCCTTAGCAGAGACGTTTACGATGCCATCGCTATCGATGTCGAAAGCGACCTCTATTTGAGGCACACCCCTGGGTGCCGGCGGGATTCCAGTAAGTCTGAAGCTACCAAGGAAGATGTTTTCTCTTGCGATAGGTCTTTCGCCCTGGTAGACTCTGACCTCAACTTCAGTTTGTCCATCTTCTGCCGTGGTAAAGACTTTGCTCCTTTTGATGGGTATCTTGCTGTTGCGCTCGATGATAGGTTCCATAAGTCCGCCCTTCACTTCCACGCCGAGAGTAAGCGGGGTGACGTCAACGAGTACCAAATCTTTCTTAAGCTCTCCTGCCAGTATCGCTGCTTGTATTGCGGCTCCTATTGCCACCGCTTCGTCGGGATTCACACTCTTGTTGGGTTCCTTTTTGAAGAAATCCGTTAGGAACTTCTGCACTAAGGGCATGCGAGTCGTACCACCGACGAGAATGATCTCATCAATGTCCTCAACTGAAACTTTCGCGTCGCTGAGTACACGTTCTATGGGTTCTCTAGTCATTTCCACAAGATCTCGCGCCAGTGACTCCAGGGTTGCTCTTGTGAGTCGAGCTTCCAGATGTAGAGGTCCGCTCTCCTTGGTAGCGGTGATGTAGGGTAGACTGATATCCGTTTCGAGCTTTGATGATAACTCTATCTTGGCCCTCTCTGCGGCGTCCTTCAATCTTTGGAGAGCTTGCTTGTCTTCCCTGAGATCGATTCCGTGTTCTTTTCTGAACTGTTCCGCGAGCCAGTCGATAACCCTTTGGTCGATGTCGTCGCCTCCGAGGTGGTTGTTGCCCGCGGTAGCTTTGACCTCTACGATACCATCTCCAATCTCTAAAAGTGAGACATCGAACGTACCACCTCCGAAGTCGTAGACGATGACCAATTGCTCGCCTTTTGCCTTATCGAGACCGTAGGCTATTGCTGCAGCGGTGGGTTCGTTTATGATTCTCAACACCTCAAGGCCAGCTATTACACCTGCTTCTTTCGTTGCCTGACGTTGTGCATCGTTGAAGTAAGCGGGACAGGTAATGACGGCTCGCTTTATGTGACCGCCGAGATACGCTTCCGCATCGCTCTTGATCTTCTTCAAGATGAACGCGCTTATCTCTTGGGGCGTGTATTCCTTATCGTCAATCTTCACCTTGTAATCGGAGCCCATCTTTCGCTTTATGGATCTGACAGTTCGTTCGGCGTTGAGTATCGCTTGACGTTTGGCAGGCTCACCAACAATGATCTCTCCACTCTTGCTGAACGCTACTACTGAGGGTGTTATTCTGTTCCCCTCGGCGTTCGGAATGACTTCCACAGAACCGTCCGCTTTTACATGAGCTGCAACGGAATTCGTCGTTCCCAAGTCGATACCCACCACGTATTCCATCTGAGCCATCCGATTCACCTCCATTCATTTGCTCTCCAACCAGATTATATTGATGAAAGGCCACCGTGTCAAGGGTATTTGTTCAATTTTAATGTCTGCCAAAAGGCCTACGGAAAGCTCAATACAGGCTTATAAATTTAATGGTAACTAAACTGTATAGCGGTCTTATGTCGAAACTGATAATTCTCCCGCGCGATCGTGGGTTCATTGCCTCACATGACTTTTTGTTAGCAAAGATGTTCTAAAGTGATGCGTTTAGTATTTAGACAAGGAGGAGGCAGACTTGTCGAACTCGGTTGCTGTTTCCATAAGTGCTAAAATAGTCAACGGAGGTGATCTTGTGGAGATCGGCACTCGCTACGATCCGGCTGTCATAGAGAAAAAGTGGTACCGTTACTGGGAGGAAAATGGGTTCTTCAAACCCAAAGAGGAGGGTAAGCCCTTCGTGATAGTCATACCACCTCCCAACATCACCGGGAGGATTCATATGGGTCATGCACTCAATATCACCCTTCAAGATATAGTTGTGAGGTACAAACGGATGAAAGGTTTCGACACGCTCTGGCTCCCTGGCGAAGACCATGCAGGCATCGCCACACAGAACGCTGTGGAGCGTCACCTGATCGAAACGCGGGGAAAGCGTAAAGAGGATTTCCAACGTGACGAGTTTCTGCAGATAGTCCGGGACTGGGCAAAGACGTATCGAAAGGAAATCGCAACACAGATAAGATCCCTTGGTGCTTCAGTTGATTGGACACGGGAACGCTTCACACTTGACGAAGGGTTGAACAGAGCTGTCAGAAAAGTCTTTGTGAACCTCTTCAATGAAGGGCTCATCTACAAGGGGAAGTACATGGTCAACTGGTGTCCAAGATGCGGGACGGTACTTTCTGACGAAGAGGTAGAGCACGAGGAAGAGGTGGCCAAGCTTTACTATGTGAGATATCCTTTAAAAGATGGAGGATACATTATCGTTGCCACGGTAAGACCAGAGACCATGTTGGGAGACACCGCGGTGGCGGTGAACCCAAAGGATTCGCGATACAGCCAGTACATAGGAAGGGTTGCCATCCTTCCCCTCGTTGGAAGAGAGCTTCCCATCATCGCGGATGAATACGTTGATCCCGAGTTCGGAACTGGTGCGGTGAAGATCACGCCTGCCCACGATCCTAATGATTTTGAAATCGCTCAGAGGCACCATTTGGAGATCATCGACATCTTCGATGATACGGCTCGTATAAACGAAAATGGTGGTAAATACCAGGGAATGGATAGATACGAAGCTCGGAAATCCATCGTCGAGGATCTCGAACGCGAAGGCTTCGTGGAAAAGGTAGAAGACCACCAACACTCGGTGGGGCATTGTTATAGGTGTCATTCAACTGTGGAACCCAAGCTTTCAGATCAGTGGTTTGTGAGGATGAAGCCGCTGGCAGAGGCAGCAATAAAGGTGGTAGAAGAAGGCGATGTCCAGTTCTTCCCACAACGATGGACCAAGGTTTATCTCAACTGGATGTACAACGTTCGCGATTGGTGTATCAGTAGACAATTGTGGTGGGGACATCGTATCCCCGTGTGGTATTGCGACGATTGCGGGAGCATTGTGGCCAGCGAAGAAGAACTCCACAAATGTCCAAAGTGTGGCGGCGAGAAGGTGTGGCAAGATCCAGACGTGTTGGATACGTGGTTCAGTTCAGCACTCTGGCCTTTCTCAACCCTGGGTTGGCCGGAGAAGACAGAAGATCTGAAGCGGTACTATCCCACCAGTTTACTGGTGACGGGGTTCGACATCATCTTCTTCTGGGTAGCCCGCATGATCGTGATGGGACTCAAGTTCATGGGCGAAAAGCCTTTCTCTCACGTGTACATCCACCAACTTGTCCGGGACAAGTACGGACGGAAGATGAGCAAGTCTCTGGGAAACGGTATAGACCCTCTGGATGTGATCGAAGAATACGGTGCAGATCCTATGAGGTTCACGCTGGCGATCCTGGCAGCGCAGGGAAAGGACATAAAACTTGACCCGCGCTTCTTCGAGTCACATCGACGCTTCGCCAACAAGATATGGAACGCATCACGCTTCGTGTTGATGAACCTCGAAGGTTATGAAAGGAAGACGCTTTCAGGGCTTGACCTGTCCTTAGACGATAGATGGATCCTCTCCAGACTTCAGAAGGTCATCGCCCAGGTGAGTGAAGCTATCGAGAACTACGAGTTCAACATCGCCGCGAAGACCGTATATGACTTCTTCTGGAGTGAACTCTGTGACTGGTACATAGAATCTTCCAAGTTTAGACTATCCATAAAAACAGAACGCCAAACGGTTCAGAACGTTCTGGTACACGTGTTGGAGCAAAGTTTGAAGCTACTCCACCCGTTCATGCCGTTTTTATCGGAGGAGTTGTGGAGCAAGCTTCCGAGGAGATCGGGGCCTTCCATCACCATCTCGCCTTGGCCGGAGGTTGTGGAAGAGTTGATAGACGAACGGTCTGAGAAACTCTTCAGTTTGATCATGAACGCGGTCAAGGGCATCCGTAACGTTAGAGCAGAGATGGACATACCGCAGTCGAAGAAAGTCGACGCGTATTACATCTCTAAGGATCACTCCTTCGATGGTCTTTTGGAAGACTACATAGCGAGGTTGGGAAACGTTTCCAAGTTGGAGGCGGTATCCGAAAAACCTCATCGTTCAGCGGTGGCTTACGTGGACGACTTCTTGGAGGTCTTCGTCTCGCTTAAAGAGCTCGATATCGAACGGGAGAAGGCCAGAATCTCCGGAAAGCTCAAGAAACTTTCTAAGGAACTGGAGAAGTTGGAGAGAAAACTCGCCGCCGAGAAATTTCTATCCAACGCACCCGAAGAGATTGTGAGTGAAAAACGCAAGGAGTTTCAGGAGTTGAAGGTGAGGACTGAACGTCTTGAAAGGCTCCTGAAAGAGCTTGAGGAATGATGAATGCCCGAAAACTCACTCCCATGATGCGCCAATATCTAGCGCTCAAAGAAAAACACAAGGATGCCATACTTCTTTTCCGTCTCGGGGACTTCTACGAGGCGTTTTTCGAGGATGCCAAGACCGTATCTCAAGAACTTCAAATAGTACTCACTCAGAGGAACGGGGTCCCCATGGCGGGCATACCCTATCACGCTTTGGACAATTATTTGAGAAAGTTAGTGGACGCTGGATTCAAAGTTGCCATCTGCGATCAAATGGAGGACGCTTCCCAAGCCAAGGGCCTCGTGAGGCGAGAAGTGACCAGGATCGTTACACCTGGCACCGTTGTGGAAGAGGGGATGCTTGGAGAAGAGAACAACTTCGCACTCCTTCTCTTTCCCCTCGATGAAGATTACGCTTTTGCGCTATGCGACGTGTCCACTGGCGAGCTTTTTGTGGGGAGGCTTTCCCGAGAAGCCATAGAGGATCTCCTGGAACGTGGAGACATCCGCGAGGTGCTTTTGCCGCTCGAGAAACGAACCTTTGGGAGAGAACTCAAAAAGCTTCACCCGTCTCTCTACATAGATTATCTCGACGATTGGTTTTATGACAAAAGCGCTGCCGAGGGAGAGATAAAAAAGCAGTATGGTCTAGCCACCATAGATCCCTTAGAGCTTTCTAAAGAAGAGATCTGGGCGACGGCAGCGATGCTGCGCTACCTCAGCTTCATGCAGCGAACCGAAGTGAGACATCTCATGCTGCCCACGACATTTAAAAGAAGCGACACCATGACCCTCGATTCCAGCACTGTGGAGAACCTGGAGTTGGTAACCTCGCAATCTGGAAAACCCGTGAGTCTTTACCACACGCTGAAGAATACCAAGACCCAGATGGGAGCGCGCCTTCTGAAATCGTGGATAGTAGCTCCCTCTCTTGATCGAAAAACTATAGAGGAGAGGCTTGACATCGTCGAAGCTTTTGTGAGAGATCACACACTTCTCGCCGAAATCAGGGAGTATCTGAGCGGCGTCTTCGATGTGGAACGAATCGTCACCCGTGTAAATCTCAAAAAGGCTTCTCCAAAGGACCTTGTGCGGTTGCGCACCACGCTCCAGGTGGTACCTGCCGTCGAAGAAGCGCTCGAGACCAACGAAGAATTAGTGGGACTTCTCGACTTTCCAGATTCTTGTGACAAGTTGTCAACGCTGCTTCAGCGTGCCATCATGGAAGCGCCCGAAGGTCCGGTAGGTAGTGGGGGAGTGGTGCGAGAGGGGTTTTCCCAAGAGCTCGATGAATACCGGGAACTCCTCTCCAATGGAGAAAGGGTCATGAGGGAGTTTGAGGTCAGAGAACGGATGAAAACAGGGATACCTAACCTCAAGGTAGGATACAACAAGGTCTTCGGCTATTATATCGAGGTGTCCAAAAGTCAGGCTCGCAAAGTACCGCAAGAGTACGAGAGAAAGCAAACGTTAGTCAACGCCGAGCGCTTCGTCACTCCTGAACTCAAAGAGTACGAAGAAAGAGTACTCTCGGCACAAGAGAGAATTGAAGAGCTGGAAAGCGCTATTTTCGAAGAGGTCTGTGAGGAAGTAGCGAAAAACACCGGAAAGTTACGCCAACTCGGTAGGTGGCTTGCTGAACTCGACGTACTCGCCTCTTTCGCGGAAACCGCGCTCAAATACAACTACGTGCGGCCAGAGTTTTCGTCCGATGGTGGCTTGGAACTCATTAACTCGCGGCATCCAGTGGTGGAACGCCACGTCGATCAGTTCATACCCAACGACCTCCTTTTGGACAGAGAAAACCGCTTCGTGATACTCACAGGCCCCAATATGAGTGGTAAATCCACTTACCTCAGACAAATAGGCCTCATCGCCATCATGGCACAGATGGGGTCCTTCGTGCCCGCGGAGAGAGCGGTACTCCCCATTTTCGATAGGATATTCACGCGCATTGGAGCACGGGACGATGTGACCTCAGGAAAGAGCACCTTTCTGGTGGAGATGGCAGAGGTATCCACTATACTCAACCACGCAACCAAGAGAAGCCTCATCTTGCTCGACGAAGTTGGCAGAGGAACCGCCACTTTCGATGGTATCAGCATCGCATGGGCGGTTTCTGAGTACATACACAACGCCATCAGAGCTTACGTGATCTTCGCCACCCATTTTGCCGAGCTTACAGAACTTGCACGTATGTATATCGGTATCGTGAACAAAGCTGTTCTTGTGAGGGAAACACCGGATGGTGTTCTTTTCCTCCACAAGGTAGTGGATGGTGCGGCGGATAAAAGCTATGGAGTTGAGGTTGCAAAATTGGCTGGCATACCCGAACCAGTCATAGAGCGAGCCAAAGAGATTCTCGATATTATAGAATCTCAGTCCAAACTCGACAAGAGCTTGCGAATACTCACCAACGCCGAAGTCAGGCGCATAGCCAATACGAGAAAGAAGCGTTTTGCTGCCGATCAGCTCAAACTTTTCGAAGAGGAGGATGAGTAACGTGGAAAGCGTCGCCCGACGAGCTTCAAAAAGACCAATAGCAGTTCTGATGCTCCTTCTGGCTGTGGTAGTCCTTGGCTTTGTGGCTGTGTCGAACATGTATCTGGAGCTTTTGCCTTCCATCGACTATCCTTACGCCATCGTTGTCGCTTCCTACATGGGAGCGGGGGCACAAGAAATCGAGGAACTGGTAATACGTCCATTGGAAGACGCCGTGAGTTTGGTGGACGGAGTGAAACGATTCTACTCTACCGCATACGACGGGTTGGGGTACGTTTTTGTCGAATTCGAGTGGGGTATAGATGCTAGCGAGGCTATAGCGAGACTCCAGCGATCGGTGAGCACCTCCAGTGGTTTCCTCCCTGAAGGAGTAAAGCCCTTCGTAGTGGAGATAGATCCTTCCATCATTCCCGCCTACATCTTTTCGGTTGCCGATGACGAAGTGGATCGTGCCGTAAGTGTTGTGAGGCGGGTGCCGGGTGTATCCACCGTTGAGATCATGGGTAAGCCTGAAGAATACGTCGAAATTGAGGTAGATCCGGAGAAGCTCAAAAAGTACGAACTCGATCCCTCAGTGGTGGAGTATTTTCTCGCGGGCAACGCTGTATATCCCTTTGGGCAACTGAAAGACGAGAGAGGTAACGTGTACCAAATGGCTGTAGATGGCAGGTTTGAAAGCATCGAAGAGCTGGAGAACCTCATCGTGGGATTCAAGGGAATGAAGGGTCTTTCGGCAATGAATCTTGGAAGTAATTCGTCGCTTCCAGTGATGATCCCAGTGAGATTGAAACAGATTGCTCAAGTGAAGGTGACTCCTGAAGAAATTCACGGCGAGGTCCACGTCGACGGTAGGGTTCAAGAGATCGTTGCGGTGAGAAAACGGACGTCTGCCAATACAGTGAACACAGTACGGCAGATCAAAAACGCTTTGAAAGAGAGCAGCATAGAGTACAAGGAAATATTGAATCAAGCACAGTTCACTGAGATGGCAGTGAGGAATCTGATCAGAAACCTACTCATTGGTGCAGCTGTTGCTTCCGTGGTAGTCTTAGCCTTTTTAAGAAGATTTCTACCCATGCTCATCATAGCTCTATCGATACCTCTTTCTATCACCATGGCATTGGTCCTCCTTTACTTCTTCGGTATCAGCCTGGATCTGCTGACATTAGGTGGACTCACTATGGCGGTGGGTATGCTGGTGGACAATTCCATCGTGGTCTTTGAGAACATCTATCGACACATGTCGATGGGAAAGAAGTACTCAGATGCGGCCGGCCATGGCACGGCAGAAGTCTGGGGGGCTATCTTTGCGTCCAGCATTACTACGATGGCAGTCTTCATCCCGTTCGCTTTCACAAAGAGCTTTGCAGCAACGCTCTTCAAGTATTTCGCCATTAGTTTTGCCCTGGCTCTCGCATCTTCACTCTTGGTGGCACTGCTGGTAATTCCCGCAGCGTCGCGTTGGATCAGCCCGATCGAATGGAAGGGGTTTGAAAAATTCAAGGAATGGTACGCCGCTGTACTGGATCGTTCCCTTAACAGAAAATGGATCGTCACTCTTATCGCAATGGGAGTCTTGGCAGCAGCGATATTTGTCTTTCTCAACCGTCCGTTCAGCTTTATGCCCGAGTTCACCAGTGATACAATTCAGCTGAGCTTCGAAGCTCCGACGCAGTACCCTTACACGAAGACGGCTGAACTACTATCCGGTATCGAGGAAGAACTCTTGAAGCATCGCAAAGAGTTGGGCATAAAGACCCTTTACAGCGAGATCGGTGTAACGAGCATATACGCGCAAGTCTTCGGTGCCAGTGAAAACAAGGCCGTCTTGTACGTAATGCTTTCGGGTCCCTACCGCACTCTGGAGGAGAAGCGACAACAGCTCGTTGAACTCATCCGCCAAAAAAAACCGAAAGAGCTGAAGTTTGAGGTCTCGTCTTCATCTCAGGAGCTCTCCCTACTCTTTGGAAACCCGGTGACGATCAGGGTGTACGGGCGTTCCCTTGAGGAGATCAGAGATCAGGCCTTGAAACTAAAAGAACGCTTGATGAAAATCCATGGAGTGGAAAACGTCACAACGAGTGTCGACAAGATGAGGGAAGTGGTGAATCTTAAGATCGAGCGGAACGCCGCCGCGGTGAATGGAATACTACCAGCGCAAATCTTCATGCAATTACAGTCCTACACTATGGGGAAAGATGTGAGTAACGTGGAGATTGATGGAAAGGTACTGCCTCTGAAACTCCACATGAAAGGTTCAAATTTGTTGGTCGATGCTCCACGACTCCAACTTTGGAGTGCACTTGGAAGACAAGTCTTTCTCGGTATGATCACGCGCATGAACCGCGTACATCTGCCCTTCGGGATAGATCACAACATGGGCAAGCGTGTGGCGTACGTCGAAATAACGGAGATTTCCAGATCGCTGGGCGAAGTGTCCAAAGAGGTCGAAAAGGTGCTCCAGAGCCCGGAATTTCGCAACCTGGAGTACGATATAGGTGGTCAAAAAAAGTCACTCGACGAAACCCTTGGAGATCTGGAGTTTGCGATTTTCGTCGCGGTGGTTCTCGTTTTCATGCTTTTAGCAGCTCAAACCGAGTCGTTGAAGCGACCGTTCATCATCTTCCTTACCGTTCCCATGGCAGCGGTGGGAGTCGCCCTTTCCATGTTGATCTTCGACTTTCCCATTAACGTGCCTGTGCTTATCGGTGCGCTCACTCTGGTAGGAGTAGTGGTAAACAACGCCATAGTCATGGTGGCTTTAATCGGCCAGTATCAGCGCGAGATGAACCTCAGGCAGGCCATCGTTCGAGGAGCACGGGATCGCCTGAGGCCGATACTTATGTCGACACTCACCACGCTTATAGGACTCCTTCCGGTGGCGATCGCCCAAGCGGAGGGTTCGCAGTTGGAGTCCCCCATAGCCTGGACAGTCATACTGGGTCTTCTGGTCTCGATGCTCTTTACGCTCTTCTTAGTCCCAGTTGCTTATGAAGCCTTGGAGAGGAAGAAGTCGCGTGAAACTTGAAGTTAAAAACGTGTCTTTCCGTTATCTTCCTGCTGCTGACTACGCACTCTCAAGAGTTGATCTTTCTTTGAGTGAAGGCGAAACCGTGTGCCTTGTAGGACCGAACGGTTCGGGTAAGTCGACACTTCTGAAGATAATCGCGGGGCTTCTCTCTCCTTCGGAAGGTGCGGTGCTTCTCGATGGTCGTACGGTGACGAGAGAAGGGCTGAGGAGTCTTGTGGGTTATGT
>Ga0180300_10000748_pt1 | contig 14613 bp, 15 predicted proteins | sample GuaBasSediGuay15_FD_121798 | JGI IMG/M metagenome (GOLD analysis project Ga0180300, IMG submission 121798) | Subseafloor sediment microbial communities from Guaymas Basin, Gulf of California, Mexico - Guay15, Core 4569-2, 21-24 cm | ecosystem: Environmental > Aquatic > Marine > Hydrothermal... | reverse complement strand
CTGCCTAGGTCGGTTGAAAGAGCTACCGATGATGGTAAGTTCGGTGGAGGAAGCGGGAAGCTCCTTGCGTAAGCGAGGGGTAGTTCACTCTTTTCCTTATACTCTCCGCATGCATTTTTAAGCCTTCTGCCTCTGCAAGCGTGATTATTGTTTTGCCAAGCTTTTCGAGAGCTTTTTTGTCAAGGCTTTGGAATGAGATGAACTTCAGAAAGTCATAGACGGTTAAACCCGAGAAAGTCTTTGCATAGCCCAAGGTTGGAAGTATATGGTTAGTTCCGCTCGCATAATCTCCACACGCCACCGGAGAGTATTCTCCTATGAATACTGAGCCGGCGTTCTTTACTCTTTCTAAAAAATCCGTAGGATTTTTTAAAATAAGTTCTAAATGCTCTGGAGCAAACTCATTGGTAAAATTCAATGCATCTTCTAAGTTTTCTGCTATTAGAATAAAGCAATTTGCCTCTATCTTATAACTTAAAAGCCTCCCATACACTTCTTTTGCGAGCTTTTCTGAGGTTGTAACCAAGATACAGCAAGCGTTTGGGTCATGCTCGGCCTGAGCAAGTAGGTCAAAGGCTATAAACTCTGGATTGGCATGCTCTTCGGCTACTATTAAAACTTCGCTTGGCCCAGCGGGCAAATCAATAGCTACCTCTAAGCTCACAAGTTGCTTTGCGGCCGTAACGTAAATGTTTCCCGGACCCACAATTTTCTGAACCTTTGCTATGCTTTCTGTGCCATAGGCTAAAGCTGCTATCGCTTGAGCCCCTCCGACCTTATAAATTTCCTTTACCCCAACTATTTTGCATGCCACAAGCACTAAATCATTTACTCTGCCATTTTTATTTGGGGGGGAAACGCATGCTATTTCTTTTACTCCAGCAACCCTCGCTGGTATGGTAGCCATCAATACCGTTGAAGGATAGCTTGCCCTTCCTCCGGGAATATAGCAACCTACTCGTTGGAGGGGTCTTATTAATTGCCCAAGTTTTAGTCCATTCTTCTCATAACTCCATTCCTCAGGCAATTGCCTTTCATGAAATTCTCTTATGTTTTTGTAAGCTTCATTTAAAGCTTCAATTATCTCTGGCTTTATTGTTTTAAAAGCCTGCTCAACCTCATCTTCCGATACTCTAAAATTATCTATCTCAACTCCATCAAACTTCTTTGTGTAGTATCTTAATGCCGAGTCTCCTTTTTTTCTTACATCTTCGACTATTGGCTTTACTTTGCTTAAAGCTTCATCTAATATAACTTTGCTCCTAATTTCTCCTATGTCAATCTCTCCAAGCTTTAATAATCTCATCCTTCTCCAACCTTCTTTTTATATGATTTAAAACCTCACGTAGAGTAGCTACATTATCATAGCTTGCCAAGATTTTACTTGCCATGTCAAGGTTGTTCTTTAATTCCTCGACTTCTTTTATGAGCATGGGGAATGCTCTTATAACGTTGTCAACTATTGTTATTGTGGCATATCTTGCGGTTCTTGAGAGAGGATTCAAATCTATGGCTATGACTTTTTTACCATGTTTTACTAAGGCTTCGGTTCTATCTCCATCTTCTATGGCTACGAGAACGACATCGCTTTTATATATTCCCTCTTCGTCAACCTTTCTTCTATCGCTCGCTATTCCTTCTATTTCTCTGGTTGGAGAGACTCCATAAACCTCTTTAGCACCATGAGCTTTTAGAAGTTCCGCAATCTTTCTCTCCCTTTCTTCGCTTCTGTAGAATAAATTAACCTCTATTTTTGCATTGACTAAGCTTGCAAGCTTTATTATTTCTCTCGCGCAGAGAACTGCGGTATTACCGTTGACAGAGATTACTGGAGATTTGGCAAGAAGTAGCAAAGCTGCCGAAGCTTTGATAGCTTTTTTCGCAGGTTCTATTGTTTTCTCACCAATAAGATAATCAAAGGCTTCCCCTCTACCATGAGCTATCAACCCAGCTAAGACTGTTATCCCTTTCTCATAGCCTTCAACAAGTTTTTCTCTCTGCAAAAGCGATTCATACCTCGGATGTTTTTTTGAGATCTTTGATAGCACCCGCAAAGCCTCCCGTTATTATAAGCTTAAGTGCTTCCTCTACACTAATATCCAGGGGAATAAGCTCATCCTTCCTTGCTATGATAAGATAGCCAGAGGTAGGTACTGGCGTGGTTGGAATAAAAACGTGTATAAATTCTCCACCGGTCTTTTCCTTTATCTCCTTTATCGCTTCGGCGGTGGTTAGCCCTATAACATATATTCCCTTTCTTGGAAATTCGACCAAAACTACCGTCTTAAACTCTGATTTCTTTAAGAACAATATGCTACTCGCCTGCTTTACCGTTAAATAAATATCGTTTATAAATGGAACCCTCGCCAGGTATTTCTCAAAAGTGAGAATTATTTTTTCTCCTACCGTAACCTTTGCAAAAATCCCAACAATCAAAATTGCCAGAAAGGTTAATACAATCGCTGAGCCGGGTATATAAAATCCGAGTAGCTTTTGGTATATTGGTCTTAAATGAGATTCCAAAAAGTTATATAATATCCATACGATATAAATTGTAGCAACTAAGGGAAGGGTTACAACTAAACCCGTGATGAAATAATTCCTTATTTTAATGAGTAGGCTCAATTTTTATACCCTCATTATTTATCTTGGTTAATATAACATCATAGCCCAAGCTTTCCAGCTCCTTAAGATTATCGGGGTCTTCTGCTACTGTAAATATGCTGTTGCCAAGCATCGCCATTGAAGCCAAAATATCTTTTTTCCTTAGCTCTTCTATTATATATTCTATCTCCTTGCTCATAAGCTTTGTCTTTTTGGCAAAGAAGTATGATATTCTCAAGAAATTTTCGACCGTCGGTTCTTTCAAAATTTTATTCATGCACGCTCTTCCTATTTCGTTTATTCTTCTTATCATGGTCTCATCTCTAAGTATTTTCTTGGTTTCTAGTGGTTTGCCGGCTATTATCATGGCGACATATCCTTCAAAAGGAATTTTATCTATTTTCCCTATTCCCGGTGCACCCGGTGATAGCCTTATAACTACCCCGCCATTAACCTCTGCTATAACATCCCCCATGCCGGTTTTGTTTATCACTTCGCTCTTATGCGCTATTGCAGAGCATTGGTTCAAAGTTAAATTTAGCTTTAAAGCTTTATTTAAAGCGAGTATAGCTCCGAGAGTTCCGGAGGCAGAGGTTCCAAACCCCTGCATCATCGGCACACCTAGCTTATGATATATCTTTATTTTATATGGCTTAGCAGTGATATTAAGAAGCTCTTCAACCGCAAACTTCGTTACTCTGCAATTTTGCTCTTTATTATTTATAAAGGTCTGAATTTTAGTTTCCTCTGATTCTTCAACCTCTACTAAGGTTTCCACGCCCTTATCTATCACCACTCCGCAACCTCTTGAACCAGAGTATAGCAAGCTTTCTTTCCTTAAAACTTCGAAAAAACCGGTTATGTGCCCTGGAACAAAAACCTTAGCACGCATTTTTTATCATGTTCAATATTTCTTTGGCTATCTCTGACTTTTTAGTTCTTTTAATATGCTTTATCTTCCCCTCTTTATCGATTATATAAACCTCATTCTCATCAGAGCCAAAAACATCCTTTGCTACATCATTGGCTACAACAAGGTCTAACTCATATTTTTTCAGGATTTCCTTTGCTTCTTCTATTAATTCATTCTCTGAAACGTTATACAATGCTTTAAATCCTACTTTTATAACATCTTCGTCCTTTATTTTCTCAAAAATTTTAGTAGTCGGCTTTAATTTTATAGTTATCTCTTTTGTTTTGATCTTTTTCTCGGCTTTTTCTGTTGTGAAATCTGTTATGGCTGCCGCCGAGATATAAATATCGCAGTTCTTAATATTTTTTTTAACCGCATTCAGCATATCCTCAGAGGTCTCAACATAATCAACGCTTAGGTATCTTAGAGGTTTTATCTTGGAATATCCCAAAATCAGCTTTACCTTAGCCCCCCTAAAATAAGCCTCCTTTGCTATTGCCAAACCCATCTTACCCGAGCTTTTATTTGTTATTATTCTTACCGGGTCTATATACTCGATTGTAGCTCCCGCCGTAATTAAAATTCTTTTATTTGAGAAATCCTTCTCCCTAAGCATATAATATACAGCATCTATAATCTCTTCCTCTGGTGCAAGTTTTGCTTTACCTTCGCTTAAAATTGGCTCGACGATATAAAATCCCCTCTCCTTAAGCTTTTCAACATTCTCTTGAATGTTAAAATACATATTTGCATGCATTGCGGGAGCTACTATGATTTTGGAATCCTGATTTCTAGCAAGAATTAAGGCGGTAACACAGTTGTCAGCTATACCATGGGCTATCTTGCTTATCGTGTTTGCAGTGGCGGGAGCTATTAAAATTACATCATAATTACGAAGATGCTCGAGCTTGCCAGATAGCTTGGTAACAACCTCTTGCCGAGTAGCGAACTCCATTAACTCTGGCGAAACTATTTCACAAGCTGCTGGTGTCATATAACAATATACCTCAAATCCTCTTCTGATAAGCTCTCTAGCTATTAATGGAGCCTTAATTGCTGCTACGCTTCCACACACACAAAGAGCTATCTTGGTCATCATGCTGGTGCAAGAATAACGTTTTTACCTATCATTTTGCTAAGTATTTTCTCAAGGGTTGTAATGTCGGAGGGTAGCTTTGGTAAGTCCTGCTTTGCTATCAAAACCTTGAATTTGGGCTCTTCCTTCGGAGGATATACTATGTTTATACCCACAACCCTTACTGGAGCTAACAAGTCTTGAGCAACTCTTCTGTAGTCTTTTGTTTCCTCTACTACCCTAACCTTTCTCTTGAGCTTATTTGATATTGTCTTTACGATTTTTCCTCCCTTGCCTATCAGCACACCCGCTTTACCTTCGTCTGTTATTATCACAACAAGGTCGCCAGCATCTATTGTTTTTATGGTTTTTATCTCAGATAGGGTTTTGTATTTATTCTCAAGCCGGTATAAAATCCCGGAAAGCTCAACATCAAGTTTTGTAATCTCTCCTTTGGCAAGCTTTTCTTCACAACCAGCACAGAGAATTCCCGTTTTCAAGCAAATCTCACATATCGGATATTCCAACGCCTCACCTCCTCAACCTATTAAAGTGCCTCCTTTCTGCTCCTCTATAGCTTTTTTTATATTTTCAATTTTTTTGCCGTTAATTACTACCGTCTTAATCCTATCTTTGGCTATAATTTTTGCAGCGGTCCTATCTATAACCATGGAAAAACCTGGCTCATGTTTATAATTTTTAACAAGCTCCAAAAGTTCACTAAAGCTAAGTTTTTCAAATCTCTTAGCAAGAGGGTTTTTCTTTGGGTCTTCTTCATAGATTCCATCGACATTTGTAGCTATTACAAGCAAATCAGCCTTACATTTTCTTGCAATACCTGCAGCTACAGCATCTGTAGTTTGTCCCGGTTTTGTCCCACCTATTATGAAAATTTTTTGATTGCAAGGGACTTCTTCTATGCTCTCGGGAATTTTTTTATTTGCTTTAGCGAGCTTTTCCAATCTTGCTACTAATAACATTGCATTTAACTTAGTAGCTAAGATTCCTATTTCGTCGCAATATTCATCGCTTGCCCCAAGCTTTTTAGCTACCGAAATATATTTTCTTGCAACCTCGCCTCCACCCACTACCACAAAAACTTCATTTTTTTCGCTGAGTTCTACCAAGAACTCGGCGAAATTCTTAATATATTCCAAGTTAGGCTCTGGTGAAGCTAAGATAGACCCGCCAATATCGATTACTATTTTCATTTTCGCTTATAATTATAGAGCAGATAATTTAAATATTGTGGAAGAGTTCCGCACGGTCTATTCCTTCTTCTTCATCCCAAGAGCTTTCAAAAATCTATCAATTATTGCTTCGTTCGCAAGCTTTAGCAAGGTATCTTTATCCGTCACGCTTCCAAATAAACCGAGAGGAATTTTTGCAGCCGCCGCCCTTGCATGCCCTCCCGCCTCACCTATTTCTCCAAAAGCCCTTTCCATTACCTCACCGAGGTGTATCCTTATGTCCTTATTCCTCCCAGAGACATGAATTACATCCTTGGCTAAGCCATAAACCACAACCGTAGAAATACCTTCGAGGTTAAGAAGATAGTCGGCGGCTTGAGGTAGGGTATCTCTATTTCTTATAAAGCCCACATTTGACAAAAGCACGCTTCCTTCAATTCTTCTATTTCTAATAGCCTCTGCAAGCACGTCTAAGGTCTCTGCCGACATCGCAGGTGTTTCAATCTTAGCGAGAATTTCATGATTGGCTTTAGGATAAAGCATGACCACCGCCTTTAAATCTTCTGGCGTAGCCCCTCTCATGAAATCTTGCGTATCTGTTTTTATTCCGTAAAGCAATACCGTTGCAAGCTCTTCCGTTATATCGATTTTAAACCTTACAAGATATTCTGTCAATATCGTTGAGGTAGCTCCAACATCGGGTCTTATGTCTATGTACTTTGCCTTAACCTTTTTCATGTCAACTGGATGATGGTCTATAACTATATCCGGAACAACATTTGTTGGCAGTGGATTATTCTCGCCGGGTATTGCGGTATCAACCAAGGCTATATGAGAAAAATCTCTCAAGTCAACCTCCAAAATGTTGAGAAGTTTTATTCCGAGGAGATTGACCAAAGCCTTGTTTTCCTCATGCCCTATTTCATCACCATATATAATCTCAGCCTTCTTTCCGAAATGCTCGACTATCCTTTTAAGAGTTAAACCGCATGCTATAGCATCTGGGTCTGGATTGTTCTGCAAGACAATAGCCATCCTCGTCGTTTCCAAAATTATTCTCTTAAACCTATTGAACATTCTATGTATTTCGACCTCTCTTAAATTTCTTATGACCGCATCTGTTATCAGCTTAAAAGGCTCAATAACGATTACATCTTCTCCAAAGTCTTCGCCGAGTCCATTGCTCCTCACTATTATGGGAACCTCTTTGTTTATCTCTCTTACAACCTCTATTGCTCTTTTATTTACCTCGGGATCGCTTGTGAGTATAAGCACGGCCTTTGCCTTTCCGAGCTTTGCTTTTTTCAATGCGGTTTTAGTTGTGAAGTTGCCTTTTATTACTCTAAATCCTTCACTTTCTAAAAGGTCTGCTCTCTCTGAACTTTTCTCGACTATCGCAACCTCTGACTTGATTTGCTTTGCTACACTATAGCCTACTGAACCACAGCCGAGCAAAAGATACATAGATAGAAAATTTTTATACTTAATTCATTTATATATCTGTCGCAAAAAGTATTTAACATTAAAATAGTAGGTGGGATTATGAACTACGAAAACATAGTTTATGGTATTAGAGAGACTTTGAAAAAACACCATGAATGGATGGACAACTGCATACCAATGATAGCAAGTGAAAATATAACCTCACCTATGGTAAGGGAAGCGGTTGCAAGCGATTTTGGACATAGATATGCAGAAGGCGAGCCTAAAAAGAGATTCTACCAAGGTTGCAAATACATCGATGAAATAGAGCTTTTGGCAATAGAACTTGCGAAAAAGCTTTTTAATGCAGAGTATGTCAACGTGCAACCAACCTCTGGAACAATAGCCAATTTGGCAACATTTAAAGCTTTGGCAAATCCTGGAGACACGATGTTTGCTTTAAACGTTCCCGATGGCGGACATATAAGTCATTCCACGTTTAGCGTTGCCGGCATATATGGACTAAGAGTTAAAGGGTTTGCCTTTGACCACAAGGAAATGAATATAGACGTAGATAAAAGCATTGAGAAAATTAAAAAGGAAAAACCAAAGCTTCTTTTATTTGGAGGCAGTGTTTTCCTATTTCCCCATCCAGTAAAGGAGTTTAGAGAAGTTGCAGATGAAGTAGGAGCGAAAATAGCCTATGATGCTGCGCATGTGCTTGGATTAATAGCTGGAAAGCAATTCCAGCAACCCTTCGAAGAGGGTGCAGACGTTATTACCTCTTCAAGACATAAAACCTTTCCCGGTCCTCAAGGAGGAATAATTCTCGCAAAAAAGGAGTTTGAAAAGAAGATAAAAAATGCTGTTTTTCCCGGAGTTGTATCTAATCACCATCTTCATCATCTTGCAGGCTTAACCATAACCCTTGCTGAGATGCTCGAATTTGGAGAAGCCTATGCCAAGCAAATAATAAAAAATGCAAAGGCTCTTGCTCAGGCTTTATATGACCATGGCTTCGATGTGCTCTGCGAGCATAAAGGCTTTACAGAATCACATCAGGTAGTTGTTGACGTTAGCAAGGTTGGAGGCGGAAGTTGGGTTGCAGAGACTCTGGAAAAAGCCAACATAATAATAAATAAGAATTTATTGCCTTGGGACGACGTGCATAATCCAGATAACCCTTCAGGAATAAGACTTGGCACCCAAGAGCTTACTCGCTTAGGCATGAAAGAAAGCGAGATGCAAGAAATAGCCAACTTTTTCAAAAAATTAATATTAGAGAGAGAAAAAGTAAATAAAGTGAAAGAAGAAGTAATAGAATTCAAAAAAGAATTTAAGGAGATAAAGTTCTGCTTTGGTAGTGGTAAAGCCTACGAATATAAGGAGTTCTGAAGAGACATGAAGTTGGTGGTGTTTGACTTAGATTCAACGCTGATAGATGCAGAGGGTATAGATGAAATTGCAAAGTTAGCTGGTAAGGAAGAAGAGATAAGAAAAATCACAAAAAAAGCCATGGAGGGGGAGATTCCCTTCAATGAGGCTTTGAAAAAGCGTGTTAAGCTTCTTAAGGGTCTTGAGATCGAAAAGGTTGAGGAAGTAGCGAATTCTCTTCCTTTGATGAAAGGTGCAAAAGAAACGATTGAAGAGCTTAGAAAGCATGGAATAAAGACTGGGGTAGTAAGTGGCGGTTTTGATATCGTTGTTAATAAGATAAAAAATGAACTTGGTTTAGATTATGCCATATCAAATAAGCTGATAGTCGAGAACGGAAAGCTAACCGGCGAGGTTGTAGGTCCCATCGTCGATGAAGAATCAAAGGGAGAAGCCCTCGAAGAAATTGCCGAAGAGGTAGGGGTTGACTTAAGCGAAGTTGTAGCTGTGGGCGATGGCGCTAATGATATAAGCATGTTCAGACGCGCCGGTCTTGCAATTGCTTTTAATTCGAAACCAAAAGTTAGTAGTGCCGCAGACGTGGTTGTCCTTGAAAAGGATTTGAGAGAAATCCTCCCGCATATTTTAAAGACTAAAACCGTCGAAGACCTCAAAAAGGAAAGAAAGGAAGTTGAAATAAGGATAAAACAGCTGAAGAAGAATATATCTGAGAAAAGAGCATTATTAAGGAAGATTAACAGGAAAAAAAGAGAGATAATCGACACAATAAGGATAAAAAATAGCGAAGCTAATAGAGAAAGAGCGCTAAGAGATAAAGTTAACAGAAAAATTAAGGAACTTAAAGCTAAGCGCAAAGTGGAGAACATGCGAATAAAAGAGCTTAAAGAAGAGCTTAAGAAACTTCAGAGTAGCTCAGGAAAGGGGGATTTCAGGAAAATACGAAGAGAAATACAAGCTTTGGAATGGAAGCTTCAAACAACGGTACTAGACATAAAAAAGGAAGATGCTATGGTAAAAAGAATAGAAACCCTCAGAGAGAAACTCAAAAATTACGAAGAACTCATACAAGTCTCTGATAGAATTGAAAAGCATAAAAATGCCTCCAAAAAAATCCATAATCAGATTATAAAGCTATCCAGAGAATCTCAAAGACATCATGAGAAGTTTTTAAGAGCTCTGAGGAAAATAAAAGAGAAAGAAAAAGAAATAGACGAACTGAACAAGCAAAAGCAGGAGATAATTCCAGTTCTTGAGAAAGAAAGAAAAGACCTCGCATTCTATTTAAAACTTATCAAAAAAATAGACAATAAAATAAAGAAGGCTGAAAGCGAAATAGAGGAAATTACTTATAGAAGTGGAGAAAGAGAATTAAGAGAAAAGGCAGAAAAAATATATAAGAGGTTTAAGAAAGGGGAAAAACTTAGCCTTGAAGACATATATCTACTAAGGAGATTCAATCTGGTATAGGGATGAAATTATTAATTATCTCGGTTGACAGAGATGGAGATATCCTGAATAAGGTAGGTGTTGATGGACCAATTATAGGAAGAGAGAAAGTATTAGATGTTGCTACCAAGCTTGGCATAGCAGACCCCACAGAAAGTGATACAAACACTCTTTTTGAGACCATAAGGCTCTATGATAAATTCAAAGGAGAGGGTCAAGACGTTGAAGTTATAGCCTTGGTTGGGCATGAAAACGTTGGCACTGAAAGCGATATGAAAATAACCTCACAGCTCGAAGAGGTTTTGAAAAGATTTAAAGGCGAGGCGGCAATCGTTGTAACCGATGGGGCTGAGGATGAGTTTATTTTGCCTATAATTGAATCGCGAATAAAAATTCTTTCATTAAGACGTGTTATTGTTAAGCAAAGCGAAAGTCTTGAAAGCACATATTATCTGCTTAAGGAGATAATAAATGACCCCAAGCTTTCAAGGCTTTTAATAGGAATTCCCGCAATAGCAGCTATCTTGTATTCGATTTTTGCAGAATACGGCTGGCGACTTGTTGTTGGTGTTGTGGGCGTTTTTCTCTTCATAAAGGGATTTGGATTAGAAGGCTATATCGAAAGAGCCTATGGCGAAATAAGGCATTCATTTGTCTCTGGAAAGGTAAGTTTTCTTACATACATAGCTTCTGGAATTCTAGCCTTGATAGGCGGAGTAATAGGGTACATGGAAATGAAAAAAGGCATTATTCATTATATCTACATGGGACATCTATATCTCTTGGATTCCTTGGCTTTAAACATAATATTTCTCGCCGCTTTAATAGCTCTCTTTGGCAAAAGCATAGATGCAATTGTGGGTAAAAGTAGTTTAAAGCTTTACATTGCCATATTATTCGCTATCTTTGCGGCAAGAATATTCATTGATGGTATTATTCTGTTTCTTAGAGGAATTATCCCCAACCAAGGACTTGGAACCTCTGCCATAGTTGGAATATCTTTGCTAACAGTAGCCTTCCTATTCTTCAAAGCGGGATGGAAATCTAGAGTAGAGAAGGTCAAAGCATGAGACATGAGAAACTTATTGCAAAAGACGAGTTTTCCAAACTTAAAGAATTAGCTAAGCAACTTCACCCTTATGACCTCGCGCAACTGCTTGAGAAATTTAGTCCCAAGCTTAGAAGAAGGCTCATCTCAAGCTTAGACAACCAAACATTAATACGCTTACTACCCGAACTCTCTGAAGAACTTCTCTATGAAATTGTGGAGACTTTACCCCCTAAGAGGGTAGCTGAACTTTTGGCTAAGATTCCACCCGATGACATGGCTGATATTCTTGGAGACCTCACTGTTGAAAAAAGAAAGAAGATAATAGGATATTTCACAAAAGAAAAGAGTGAAGAGGCTGCAAAGCTTCTAAAGCATCCAGAGGATACCGCTGGAGGATTAATGACCACTCAGTTTCTTTCCTTTCATCTTGATACTACCGTGGATGAAGCCATAGAATTTATAAGAAAGAAAGCTATGGAGTATGAGACCATATATTATATCTATGTTGTTGATGATGAAGGAAAGCTTGTCGGAGTTCTTTCTTTAAGAGAGCTCGTGCTCGCTCCTCCAAAAACCAAGCTTAAGGATATAATGAAGAAGGATGTGATTAAGGTTTTGGTGGACGCTGACCAAGAAGAGGTAGCCAGCATAATAGCTGACTATAATCTCCTTGCGGTTCCTGTTATCGACAGGAATAACAAGCTTTTGGGCATAATCACAATCGACGATATCGTGGATGTTATTGAAGAAGAGGTTATAGAGGACATGGGGCATCTCGCCGGTATAAGGGAGCAAATAGACAAGCTGATAGATGCTCCTATTCTCTCAGTAGTTAGAGCGAGAATTCCCTGGTTGGTCTTTGCTTTAATCGGAGACGGAATAATCGCCTCAAGCATTCTCAAATTCTTTGAGAGAACCTTAGCTTCTACCATTGCGCTTGCGTTGTTTATTCCAGTAATCATGGCAATGGGAGGAGGGGTTGGAAACCAGTCTTCTACAATATTTATACGAGGTTTAGCTACCGGTGAAATTAGAGACCCTATAAAGTATTTCCTTAGAGAAATAAAGGTAGGGCTGATAATGGGACTTTTGGTGGGTGCTGGAATAGCCATAGTTTCCTATTTGCTCATAAAAGCTCCTAAAATAGGGATCATTGTAGGATGTGCGATGTTCATAACTACCACAATAGCAAGTGTTATAGGAATATTTATTCCAAAGCTCTTTCACGAGCTCAATGTCGATCCCGCGATCTGCTCGGTTCCTCTTATCTCTACGATTCAGGATATCTTAGGGTTATGCATATATTTCACGACAGCAGGATTGCTATTAAAGTATGTAGGTGTATAAGTATGAGAATAGCGATCATAGGTGGAACCGGAGTTTATGATCCAAAGATTTTCAAAGAGAAGGAAAGTTTTAGTATGCGAACCCCCTATGGCACAACTCATAAGCTATGCATAGGTGAGGTAGAGGGGGTAGAGGTAGTATTCTTACCAAGACATGGCAAAGGACATTCTTTGCCTCCGCACAGAATAAACTACAAGGCAAATATCTATGCTCTAAAGGAGCTTGAAGTGGAGAGAATCTTTGCTACAAACTCGGTGGGAGGGATAAATCCCTCGCTTTCCCCCGGGGATTTCTTAATTCCAGAGGATTACATAGACTTCACGAGAAGAGATTCCACCTTCTACGATAACAGAGTAGTGCATGTGGATGTTTCCCAAGCTTATTGCCCAGAGCTTAGAAATGCGTTAATAAAAGCTACTGACGAAATCGTTGGGAAAGTGTTTAATGGCGGCGTCTATGCATGCACCCAGGGGCCAAGATTCGAAACTAAGGCTGAGATAAGAATGCTTTCCATGCTCGGATGCGACGTCGTGGGGATGACGGGTTTGCCGGAAGCAACATTAGCGAGAGAGCTTGAGATTTGCTATGCTTCTATATGCTTGGTAACAAACCCCGCTGCAGGGATATCTAAGGGAAAATTAACCGCTACTGAAGTGATAGAACTTGTGAAGAAGAAGGAGAAGGAGCTTAGAGAGATTCTATTAAAGGCTATAGAATTTGTGCCCAAGAAAAGAAATTGTCCTTGTAAGGACGCTTTAAAGGGTGCCGAACTTTAATTTTAAATTACACTAAATCTTCTCTCAACTCGTCCGGAAGCATGTGGGGTATGTCGTCTATTATCGGATACCATCTTTTGCAAGCTTTGCATATTAATACTTCTCCTCTTATTTTCTCAAGCTTCCCACCGCACTTAGGACATGCATCCTGAGATAATCTGCTCGCAAGATAACGAATATCGCATCGCTTACAATATAAAAAATCCTCCTCTTGCTTGTATTCAATGTCTCCCTTACACATTGGACAAGCTAATATTTCTAACAATTCTCGGCTGATCGGCATACTAAAACCCTTGCTTTTTCAAGAATAAAAGGGTTTCTATTATCATGAAGCATGAAGAATATCGTTGAAGCTATTGGAACTACAATAACCGTTGATATTAAATGCCCTATGGTAAAGGGAATAGCATTTATATAGCATAGGACTAGCCCGTCTAAGTTATGCTTATAGAAGGGACCAAGCCAAAAGCCAAAGTTCGTCCATAGGTCATAGATTAGCACGCCTATTATTCCTAAGCCTGTGAGCTTTAAAACTCTATGATTTGAATTCTTTGCAAATTTGCCGAGCATCGAGATAAAAATAAACCCGCTCCATGTGAAAAAGCACATCATAGCTATAAATTTAAGCGAACAACTGAAATTTAAACCATAGAAATAAGCGTCTGTAATGAACATTATTGTTAGCGGGGTGGCAAACCTGTAGCTTCCTCCGAGAATTCCCGAGAGCAAACAAGGTGCCGCTACTAAAGCAAACATATCAAACATACAAAAATCTACTTCTGGTATGTATTTTCTTAAAAATAATCTTCCTATTATCCCAATGCTTATCAGGAAATAAAAGAGTTTATCCTTTCGCATATCTCATCACTAACTCCTACCAGTATATAATCCTTATCCTTATTATTTGTTATGTATTCTTCGGTAACCTCCGGAATTTCATTACCTCTAACATAAATTATAGGAGCATGATATTTTGCAGCAATCATTGCAGAAATTCTGCTTGGGTTTTCTCCATCTGTAATTACCACCTTATCAAACTTTTTAATTTTCCCAAGCTCCTCTGCAAGCCTGATCGCTGTCTCGTATCTATCCTCGCCTGCGATTCTCTCGTGCTTGATATGCTTAACAACCTCCTCTGCTACAGCTTTGTTTCCACCAACGACGATTATTTGCTTTGTTTTAAGCTTTTTAAGTGCTTCTTCCGTCGCGGTGGGCATTTCCTTAGGCGATGTTAATAATATAGGTATTCCCAATGCTCTTGCATAGGCTATTGCAGCAAGCGAATCAACGCTTAGGTCTCCTCTCGCAATTATCACCTTCTCAGCTCTTCCGAATTTCTCAAGAACTTTTTTTGCAGAGATTTCATAGACATCTCCTTCAAGCTTTCCAACTTT
>Ga0180300_10000747_pt1 | contig 14620 bp, 24 predicted proteins | sample GuaBasSediGuay15_FD_121798 | JGI IMG/M metagenome (GOLD analysis project Ga0180300, IMG submission 121798) | Subseafloor sediment microbial communities from Guaymas Basin, Gulf of California, Mexico - Guay15, Core 4569-2, 21-24 cm | ecosystem: Environmental > Aquatic > Marine > Hydrothermal... | reverse complement strand
GTTCCGTACAGTTCGAGGAGGCTTATTTTGCTCACCTCTTTTCTATTTTTGATGTTGTTGGTTTGGCTATTAAAGTGTATTCTAGGGTTTCGGGGTTGTATTCTAGTACGCCTTTTGCGGTTAGCTGTTGGAGTTTTTGTTCTACTTTTCGTCTGAGTTGCGGGGTTGCGTGGTACCAGCCTCCTCCGTCTGGCGGCGGCATTGTTAGGTAGTTTATTGTTTGGTCGAGGGTTGCTTTTCCTCGGCCGAATTTTTCTATGCTGGCTATTATTAGGGCTTCTAGTGGGGACTGGTTGTAGCCTATTATGGCGCCTTCAACTTCTATTTCGAGTGGTATTTCTGTTAGCTGTTTTCTGTTGAGGTCTGCTTCTAGTTTGGTGTCATAGAGGTCTGTGTACTGCGTGTAGATGAGGGGTATGCCCATTTCTGAGTGGAGCGTTTCAGCCTGCTGCTTGGTTATGTATTCGCTGACACCTATTTTTTCGGCTATGACGTTTCCGTCAGGGTAAAATCGCACAGTCACGTTTTTACACAGCCAGTATGTTTTGTCTGGGTCTTCCGATATGCTGTACGGGTCAAACATTACAAGTATCGCTTCATCATAGTAAAGAATGTTGTATTCTTCGAGTATTTTCTTCATGGTTTTGGCTAGCTTCTTTTTTACTTTTTCAAAAGCCATTTGGCTTCCTCCTCTCGGGTTGGAGGCGTGTTTTCCGCAAGCTTTATGGCGTAGGTTAGTCTAGCCAAGAAGTCTTTGTCTCCTTTAACTATGAATCTGTCGTTTATTACTGCTACTGGAACTTCCAGTTCGCCTTTTAGAGTGGCTTCTAGAAGGTTAGTGTATGTCTCTTTTGATTCCACGTTTAGTTCTGTCAGGCTTATTTCAGGATGTCTTTGAACATACTTTTCTAGTATTGGTTTAACTAATCTGCAATGTGGACATCGCGTGCTGTAGAGAAATGTTATGCGGACTTTCGGTTTGAGCTTTCTTAATTCAGCCAGCCTATCCAGATATTTCCGTTGCTGTTCTCCTGCGTATTCTGGATTCTGTAGCTCATAGTATTCTGTCATGCCGCGCCTCGCCCCCTTCTTAGTCTTCTTCTTAGGCGTTCAAACCAGCTTTGCGGCGGGGTTCCTGTTTCAGGCTGGAATTGTTCGGATTCCTCTTTTTGTAGTTCGGGGGCAATCTCTGTGAGTTTTAGCGGTTTAGCTGAAGGGGTTATTTTTGGTGTTTTCTTTATTTCGGAGAGTACTTGGCGGATGTATCGGAGCTGTCTTAGTGAGGCTGTTTCTCTTATGTCGTTTATTAGCATGGCGAGTTGTAGGGCTTTGGCTTCGTCTGTTTCTAGTTCACTCAAGTTCTTCTTCGAGTTCCTCTTCAATTTCTTCCTCCTCTGTGGGGATTCGTGGAGTTGGAGCGGCGGCTTCCCTTAGTATCCTTCTTAGCTCGTCTAATGTTTCGGGAGGGGTCTTTGTTTGCTCCAGCAGTTTGGATATTTCGGTTATTGCTTTTTTCATTCCTTTTATGATTTCGTCTTTTACTCTCAGCTGTCTTTCTAGTTCTTCATTTTTCTCTTTTAGTTCCATGTTTTCTTCTCTTACCGTTCTGTAGTTTTTGAGTGCTGTGTCTAGGTATTTGCGAGTTAGCTTTAGTTCTTCTTTAGCTCTTGAGGTTTCTCTTATTGCGTTTTGGAAGCTGTTGTAGCGTATGCCTAGTTCTTCCTCTATTTGATGCAGGAGTCTGTCTTGTGCAGCGAGGTCTAGGGCAAGCCTTTTATATTGTTGCAGTAGGAACGGAACTGATTCTGACTGTAGGATGACGGCTTCTCTGGTGACGACTAGATGGTCGCGCAGGCTATGTAAGCTCTTCTCTACTTGGTCTATTCTTTGCTGAAGGTCTAGGAGGTCTGTTTCTATTGTTCTAGGAGGGTCTCCATTTTTTTCAGCTTTTTTCTTCAACAAACCACCCCGCATTTCTCTTTATTTGGGAGTACTCCTCGGCTGGAAATGGCCCCAGAACGGTCGCGGCAAGGTGTATGGCTGCTCCCGCCTTTATGACTTCCCACTTGTTGACTATTAGGTCGTCTATTCTTCTTTGACCGCTTGAGAGCAGAATGTAGGTTTCGCATATTCTTGGAAGTTTAATGTAGCGTCCGGTTTTTCTAGCTGGCTTTGACGTTGCAGCTATGCACCAATGGCCATTCGGAAGTAACTCCGCGGTATAGAAGTATAGTGTGTCTCCTTTGAAGTAGAGAAAGTCGGCAAGTTTATAGGCGAGAGATGCGGAGAGCTTTGATAACGCCTTTAGAATTGGCGACCTATCTATTATCCTGTTTATTTCCTCCTTTTTCTCTATGCAGGGCACTCCTCCAATATAGTAAATCGGCCTTGATATTGGCTGGTTGTCTGGGTCGAAGAGGTAGAGTTTTTCAGGAAGTATTGCTCGAATTTCTTTTTCTACTATTTTTTCTATTTCTTTTTCGGCTTGTTTTCTCTTGATTTCTGCTTGCTGAAGGGTTAGTCTTTCGTTTTCTTTACGCAATCTTGCAAGTTCTGCTTCGGTTATGGAGAGACGCTGCTCGACGGGAATTAATGCAGCTGAAGGCGCTCTTTTCAAGCTGACTCGACGTATTCTAAGTTTTCCGGTATGGTGAAGTGCATATATGAACCATGCTAGGAAAATTGCTATGACAAAGTAGACTCGGTATTGAACTAGGAAGTCAATCAGCGTCACGTAGTCACCTCCAGAATTATTGTGCATTCAGCCGTTTGGGTTGACATTAAAGCGTGAATTGGCTCCCAGTAAACTTGAGTTGTTGCTCTGACTGTTATCGCTATTTGGTCTCCTGGATGTGCATTATAGACGGTTAGGGGGAAAACTCCGAATGGAAGCTGAACGAGTTGAACTCCTTTGGATAGGTAAACTTGCTGATATGGAATGTAGCTGTATTCTACTGTTGCGTTTGGATTTGTTGAAGTGTGGGTTACTGTGAAGTTGGCGGTTAGAATGCATGGATAGTACAGGTCTTCAAGGTTTGTGGCTTCAAGATAGCCCGTTAGGAAGGTTACCGTGTTTGAGGGTATGTTTCTGGCTGGCGGAGTCGGAATGAGCCTGACGGAAATGGCTACTTTGGGGGCTGTGGCGTTGACTTGCTGCACCGCCTGCTCATACATCATTCTTTGCATTTGCTCAAAGAGCAGGCTTGTTCTAGCGTAGGATCATTCGCCCCATAAGTAAACGCTGAATCCCGCCCCTATCAGAAGCAAAGTTAAGAGAACTGCTACAAGAAGCTTGCTTTTCCTAACTTTTTCTTCAGCCGACTGCATTTTTAGCCTCCTCCTTCAGCATTTCCTTCTCCTTGGAACGCGGAGTCTCCAGCACAATTTGAGGCTTAAGAACTGGTCGGTAGGGAGCTACCAACCTCCATCGATGCGACTCAAGTCTCCATAAGGCGTTTTGCCCGCATTTTTCGCATTTAGTTATGGCAAAGTTGCCTTTCCACAGGTCAATTTGCCAAATGTTGGATTTACCGCCACATAACGGGCAGTGGGCATCGTGTAATACCCGTGTGACTTGTTCCATCAACTTCTGTTTTTCCATAAGTTGCTCGGCAGGACTTTTGGTCAGTAAACCAAGATGCCTCAGTGAGGCATAGGCAAAGACTAGAACCGCTATTACATATATTGAAAAGAATAGCTCGTACACAGGCAAGTTTTCCTCCCTTTTATCATGCTTAAGCCTAGACAATAAGATGTAAGAAAAACCTTAAAAAATTTTAGGGTTCTGTGCTCTTCTCATCTTTGGCTCTGCAATATCAGAGCGACAAAAAGCAGAAAAAACTCTGGTTTTTGAGGTATTTAGACGTAGCTGAAGGCTATTTTCCTTTTATGCGGAGTGTTACTCCGGCGACTATGGCGATTGCACCTATGAGCATTAGGGTTTGCTGTGTTGTTAATGTCCAGCCTCCTACGCCCTGTATGGTTAAGCCGATTATGCTAAATGTTACGGTGTTTGTTCCGTCGCTGGCTACAAGTTTGATGGTGTGGGTTCCGGGGGTGAATGTGTAGGTGCCTGTCCATATGTGGTTTGCGGTGTCGGTGAGTGTTAATGTTAAGATTCTTGCTCCGCCTTCTTCAACCCAGCACGAAATTTTTGTGTCTTCTACTCCGGCTGTTTTCTGGAATTTGAAGCTTACTGTCGGAGAGGTAGTGTAAATTGTTTGAGTTGGGCTTGTTATGGGTTGATTGTTGACGTACCAGTTGCCTTGTAGTGCGGTGTAGATTGTGAAGGTTCCAGAGTATTCCGCGGTTAATCCAGCCTTGTTTTTCGCCCTAAAGGTGAACGAGTATGTTCCTCCAGTAGTTATGTCTGGAATGTCGTATTCCCAGAGGGCGTAGCCCCCTGTATCTGCAATCGCGTATGGAGTAAGATGAGACTTACGTAGGGTATAGGTTTGACCGTTAATTGTGCAGGTTACACTTACAACATCTGTTTCCGGGTCGCCAACCCAAGCATTAATTTCAGTCAGCGAAGTATAAACCCTGCCATTCTCAGGGCACGTTGCCGCTATATCAGGAGGAGTAGTGTCCACGACTAACGTTATGAATGGATAGACTACGCCGACGCCCAGCAAGACCATGCCTAGGACAATTAGCAGAGTTGAACCTCTCACTTCAACAGCCAAATTTAGTCACCACAAAAAAGATTGTAAAGCTAGACTTTAAAGTTTAACCGTGAAAAATTTTTGGATTTCTGATTCTAAAATTTCAAGAGGCAACATATGGCTATTAGTGCGTCCCATGCGAACATAGTCATTTGGGCTGCTTCTGAGGCTTCTTTTTTCCAGAGCACGTTCCAGACGGTGTATCCTAGGTAGGAGGCTCCTGCTGCAACAGTCCAGATTATCGCGTAGGTTAACCATAGAAGCCTGATGTCGAGGGCAAGGTTTAATGTTAGGAGTGCGCCTGACATTGCCATGAATAGGCGTTCAAAAGTTCTTGATTTGACGTTTTTTGTCACTGGCTTCGGGAAGAAAATACATATGAAGTAGGAGATTGCCGAGAAGAGCAGAAACGCGTTTATAGGGTTCATTATGTTCACCGACACATTTTGTTCCTTTATGCCTTTATGGTTATAAAACTTACGGGTTCTGTTGCATTTAGGAGACACAACTTCCCCTCTTAGGCTCACCTAGCTTGTCCTCATCGCCATAGGGCTTGTTAGGGCTAGGTTCACGGCTACATTCGAGGGGCGGTCGAGGGCGAACCAACACCCTCCCATCTGAGTAGGTTCAAACAGGCTACCACGTGCCTGTTCATCAATCCATGTTTTTTGCATTCCACCAGCCCTTTCGGGTATTTTATTAACTTAGACCCACATATCGGGCAGGTGGATGAGGAGCCTCTTGTATGTTTGCTTTCAATTGTTTCCACTCCTCCCCACGTACATTTGTAGGATATTTGATTTAGGAACTTCCTAAACCACCAATTGTTCAGCCTTCTCTTAAGTTTCTTTGGGCGTTTAGAAATTTGCTGGATTTTACCATTAAATTTGTTGAACCGTTTTATCTTCGCATTCACGGTTTTTCTTAAGCCCTTCAGGTTCTCATGGATTAAACCATAATTCTTCTCTCTGCACCACTTCACTATGGCTGTAGAAGCTTGGTGGAGCATGGTGGAAACCTTGTTGCGGTAGTTCTCAGACAGCTTTGAAAGCGCCTTTCTCAACACTCTTCTATCCTTACGATATTTCCGCTGAAGCCTTCTTTTCCTCTCAAAGTATCCATAGCTAGCCTTCTTCAACTTGGAGAGGTCAAAGACCTTACCCTCGCCGTCGGAGCTTACGGCTGTAACGTTATCCTCGTTTACGTCAATTGCTATCCAACCTCTAGGTCTTCTCACTGTGACTGTCTTAGAGAAGGCTACGTAGACGGCTTTCGAGGTCAGGGTTGCTGAGCAAACCTTATATTCTTCTAGGAGGTCTCTGGCCCTCTCGTAGAGCTGTATATAAAGGTATCGTCTAGGCTTCAATGGTATTCTCAGCATTCCGTCAGCTACTTTAATAGCTTGATTTCCGATTTTAGCCATAAGCCTTCTTGCTCTAGGAACCTTGACCCTAAGCTTTTTTCTCTTAGCTTTCCTATAGTTCTTGAGAATTGTTGTAGCTACCTCGATTGCTGAAAGAACATACCAGCTATGATACCCGTATCCCATCAGCCTGTGATAGGTCTCTCTTGTGAGCCTAAACCTCGAAGTTATCCCTTTCTCCAATCCTATGTGGATACAGTAGTTAACCATACCCCTGAATGTCTCAAGGAGCCTGAGAACATCTTGCGAGGGCTGATAGGGAATGCCGACACACTTCACCGCTTTAACCGCTTCCGCTCCTCATACACCTCTAGAAGCCTCAGCATAACCTCTTCATAGCTTTGTCTAGGATGGACTTTAAGCTCTGCCAGCCTCTTCAAGGTCGACTTATGGAGAGTTACTGTTGTCTTTCTATCGGTCTTAGACATATAATATCCTATAATGCCAAGACGTATTTAAACATTCTCCTGAAGACGCAACACCCCATAAATCAAAACCAACTTACGGAAAGCCTGTGATGCTGTGCAGAATCATCAGATTGTAGGTTACATGGGCTATCATTCCAACATAGCCGCTTTTGTAGTGTAGCGATGCGGCAGAGACTATTATTGAGAATATGAAGCTTGAGATTAGGGAGGGAATTGATGCTTGGTAGGCTACCCAGTGCAGTATTGTGAAGAGGATTGAATTGTGGATTATCGCTTGTATGACGTTTTCGTTTCCATAGTAGTATACTACTGGAAGAAGCGCTCCTCTGAAGAAGGATTCTTCGGTGCATGAGATTAGAACTGCGAAGAAGAGCGCGATTAGCGGGGGAAGCTGCATGTAGATTGAAACTTGGAATAGGGGAAGCTGTGAGATTGCTCCAGAAATCAGCACGCTCAGCAGACCGATAAATGCTCCTACGATTGTGGTTTCAGGCATTAGGCGTAGGGGTGGAAAGCCGAACACTGGCTTATTTGTAGAAATAAGAAAGACGGAGATTATCATGCCGGACAACATCAGGAACCCGTAGATTACTCCTAGAGTAAATAGTTCTGGGATGTTGGTTATTATCCATATCCAAGAGTAGACTAGGAAGCCTACGAAGATTACTGTTAGCTTCCAAGATGTCTCAGCTAAAACGCTCACTTCGTTCCCATCCTTAGAAGAAGAGCTAAAGCCAGCAGGCCAAGCAGGATAAGAACCAAGCCGACATTTACTGTAAACGTTATCTGTCTACCGTAAATGGTGTATGGTGGAGCCACGGTGAAAACCACATTGATGAGAACTATTCCAGATGCTGTGAAGCTTACGAATAGAAGCATCAGGATAAATCCTATTAGTTCTTGTTTTCCAATCGCCATTTCATGCACCTCCCAACAAGGCCATAATATTATATATTGTGTGTGCGAATGTGGGGGCGAACTCGCTTCCTGTCGCATCGTAGATTATGCCTAGAAGAATGCCTGCGGCTGCAGCGGTTACTATGCCTGCAACGTTCATAGCATAGGCGTAGTAGTGGAATATTCCGAAGAGTATTGCCTGTGTCAATATCGCCCAGTGCTTTGGCATTACCGCCTTTAGCATGTGGTATAAGCCTATGCGAAAGAAGGATTCTTCGGCGGTGGCGTTTGGAATAACCATCATTGCCTGAAGCACAGTTTGTGGCGGGATAGCCAGCAACATCAAGGACATGGGCTGAAGCTGGAACGTGCCCATTATGCGAAAGTTTCTGGTTATGAAGCCAAATATGAAGGTTACCGCAAACAGCCCTATAATGGACATCACAGTTCCTTCGACTATTTTTCCGTTTTCTACTCCCCTCATGAAGGTTAGGCTTACAGTTATCATGGCTAGGTAGATGCTTGAGTAGGCGAGCAGTTGAGTAACATTCAGGTAGTAGCCAGAAAGCAAAGTAATGAGTAGGAACGTGTATGAAATGACGTAAACATACAGGAAGGGTTTGTCGTATGGCTCACCTAACTGAAGCAATCATATTCGCCTCCGAAACCGCCCCTATAAAGAGTAGGAGGATATAAAATATGAAACTTTTCCATGAATGCTGGGTGATGCGCTGTTTCGCTCCAGCCTTGAAGAGAGCTAAGACTGTGACATAGATGTTCTCAGCGCATAGAACAGCATAGGAAAGCAGTTCGGGAAATGCTAGCACAATTAGATTTGAAATGTAGGTTGACGGCGGGACGCCGTAGGCTAGGCTGAGAAGCCCAATTATCCATCCAGTATTATGCCAAGCTATAAGGAAAGGCGCCAGCCCAACCGCTGGAACTATCATGGGAAGGCTTATAAGAAGATTGTTAAGGAATATGCTCTGCGCCGACACTTCCTGCCTTTCAGTTTCAATTAATTCCCGCGTCTGGTTAGCCTCTTCAACTGAGCCGTACACATATGCCTGATTGGCAGACACATAGAGAATCCCCACTAACAAAATGAACGAAAAGATTAAACAGAGCATGAAACCCCTACTCAGATACATTTCATGTTAACCTCGGCTTTTTTAGTTGAACTATTCCGAGGTAAACAGCTATTATCAGCAGAGCCATTCCAAGAAGATATTCCGTGCCCGGCGGATATCCCGTTTCAGCAAGCCTTTGAACGATAAAGTCCCAGATTTGCCACGACATTTTGACGAGGATGCCGAAGGCTATTATGCCCATAACCGTCGCAATCATTCCTATAATGAAATCTTTCAAGTTCAATTTTGCTCTAATTTTGTTTAGTTCTTCAGTTAAAAAAGCTTAACCGTGAAAAATTTAAGGTTGGCTCCAAGTTTTTATTGTGGTTTCGGCAAGCCTATCCTTAATGTTTAAACCTACAAAGCTTTTCCAACCCCAGATTATGACTGCTTCAACTCCGTTTTTGGCGAAAATGTCGAGGCCTTTTCGGATAAATTCTGCTTGTGCTTGGTCGTCGAGGGAGGCATAGCCGAATTCGCCTATCCATATTGTGTCTTTTCCTGATAATGTAAGTAGAGTTTGCATCTGGATTGGGAATGTGTCTAGCTGAACTTGCTCGTAGATGTCTAGGGCAACTATGTCAACGTGTTCGGCTATTCTGGCAATTAGGGTTGGCGTCAGCGGAGTTGAGAAGCTTGCCACAGTTTTTATGTTCGGATTAAATTTTTTGATTATTTCAGCGTTTTTCTGGGCTAGAGACGCTAACTCTCCGGGAACCCTCCATTCCTTGAAGAATTGGGAGTCAGCCTCGTTTATGACTTGAAAGTAGCTTATTTTAGAGGCGTAAGCGGATAGATATTTTTCAAGTGCTTCGAAGTTTTCTTGCCAAGGTTCACGGACATAAACCTTTAAGCCTAGCTGGGAGCATTTCTCCATTAAAACGTCTGTTTTCACCCTTAAAGGGTCTTTAGGGTTGTCGTGCCATACAAAGGGGATTGAAACTATCTGGAAGCCGTCCTCTTTAATTCTTTCAAGCTCCGAAATTATCATGTATGTTTCATCCCTATCATAGAAGTAGACTATGCCGAGGGCTGGCTTAGCCGAGGTGTGCCAAGCAAAAGCAAAGTATAATACGGTTCCCGATGTGAAGGCTAGAAAGAGAAGGGCTAGTGCGCCAAGCCTACTTGTGAAGGCGCTGCAGACTCTAAGAATGTTCACCTCCGCCACACTCCGAAGGCGAGTCCTAAAATCAAGATTGCAAGGAATACGGCTATGCTTCCACAAATGAAGCTGTTAATTGGGCAGTAGGCTTTGAATCCCTCAGTAAAGGAAGCAACCAAAATGAATATTGCTGTGAGAAAAAGCCAGCCCAGATAGGCTTTTACGGCGTTCCAGAAAATGCTCCACGCAGTCAAGGTATAACCCCCAATATTGGGGCTGCTTTAAACACGAGCACCCAGACAACTATCAGTATTGTCAGGACTATTCTGATTGCCGTGTTTTCGAATAATCCGAATGCGATTAGAATTGCCCCAATTAGGACAAGGGGGAGCGACAGGAAACCTAGAGGGTTGCCCCAGACAATTGTTGGGTAGGGAATCGTTACGCCTGAAGAAGGCGACCAGTAGTCTACGCCGGGCATAGGAATACTAATTGTGTTCACGTACCAACCCAGAAAAACTAGTATTACTCCGACAGCGAAGGCTTTGGCGTTCACTGTTTTTACCTCCTCTTTGAGGCTATTGCCGCGGCAAGTATTATCAGTATTATTAGCATGATGAAGGGTTGCAGGTTGCCAGTCGTCGCCGTTGTTTGTGTTATCCATAACGGTTGTATTGCGAATATGCGTAGTCTTTCTCCGAAGTAGCCTACCGCTAACATGATGAAGGGTAGGGCGGCTAGGAGCGGCTGTTTAGTTAAGTCTACGGCTTTTGTGTAGTGCAGGATTAGAACTCCTATGGCTGAAAGCACGAATAGTACGATGGCTGTGGTTAAGCCGTAGTATATTATGATGCCTAGGCCGACTGCAAGAAAGACGAGAAACGCTATGATGAGTATTAATAGAGCCAGCGGATTAAACAGCAGAGCTAATAAGCCTGTTTCGGCGATTTCTTTCGCAATTTCTTTTGCATTCAACATATCGGGTTTCACAAATCTCATTTTTCATCCTCCTTTTGAGGTTAAGATTATAATCGTGCCTAATAAGGTTAAGATTACGCCTATTATGAAGAGTTGTCCGATTGGGAGGGTGATGTTAAACAGGTTATAAATTGATAATGGATAGCCAAAGTATGGCTTGATTAGGTCTAAGTCGGCGTCGTCTATCACGCCGTCCATGTTGAAGTCGCATTTGGGATTATATTTTGCATCTCCGATTTTTGAGCCGTAAGCTCTAGCGACGGTGCCTATGTCCATCATGTCAACTTTTCCGTCCTCGTTTATGTCTAAGTCGTGCCAATCAACGATTCCGTCTCCGTTCATGTCGTAAAGCGCCATTCTTCCTTCTCCCAACCATTGATGGACTATGTCAACGTCGGTTTGGTCAACAACTCCATCCAAGTTGAAGTCGTACCGTTCGATGTAGGTTCCGCTATTAGCCGCTTCTTGCACAAGCTGGACGTCAATCCAGTTAACAAGGTCGTCGTTATTTACATCGAAGTCTTTATAGTTTATTACATTGTCGCCGTTCATGTCGTACCATGCAATAATCTTTACTTCGGCTTGAGCTTGATATAGAGAAAGCGCTATTACCGCGATGCCCAGAACAGTGAGGATTATTCCTATTGTTCTAGATTTCATTTTATCTCCTCCTGCTAATTAAATATACGGAAGCGACGATTGCAACTGCAATTATTGAAGCGATTATTATGTATATTGCCCATTCTGGAATTGACGGTGGAGGCGCTTTGCTCTTTTCAAGGTATAATGTAACCGTGTTTATTCCTCTGTGGAGGGTTGTTGATGTGCTTTCGGATTTGTAGGCTGCGGTTTCGGCTGAGCTTATGAAGACTGTTCCAGTATAGCCTTTCATGTCCCATACTGCTACGCCTTCGTCAGTGTATTTCAGGTCTGATTGGGTGTCCCATTTTATTGTGACGGGTATGCCGCTGACTTTTTCTCCTGTTTCTTTGTCTATTGTGTATACTTCTAAGGTTACGGCTTCTTCTTCTCTAGGAAGCAATGTATAGCTTATGGATGCTTGGTCGGTTACGGTTCCTGTAGTCAGCTCGGTGCATATTATATTGACTTGTCCGCTTATTTTCTGGTCTGTTCCCAAGTTTATGAAGTCGAAGTAGAAGGTTGCTTCTTCTCCGGGGTTTAGGGTTGGCGAGACATATTCTGGAACTACTGCCGCTGGGGCGTTAGGCGGAGTTATCTCTATGCTTATTCTTCCAGTCGAGCGAACTGTGGATTCCTGTCTTACTTTAACCATGAAGCTTACTCTATCGCCGACGTCGCCTATCTGCGTGTAATCCACTATTTTTAGGTTGGCTGTCGGCGGACGCCAAACTATTGTGTCGGCGAGTTCAGATGAGATTTTGATTGTTATCAGACTTGACATTGCACCGTAAGGCAGGTAGACTCGTAGTTTGCCGCCTACTATTTTTGCTCCCTGCCCCCAAACATCTATGTTCTTTCTTACATAAAAGTCCTCAACGTAGTCAATTATAGTGTTAAATGAAGCTTCTTTTGGTTTTTGTTTGTAATTCCAAAAGTCATCGTCAGCCTGCCATCCCGGGGCTTCAACTCTTCCTTGCAGCATTGTGCCTGCCGCTGTATCATAAGCCCAAAAGCCGATGGGGGAGCCTATGTCTTTCCACCTGTTGTAGGCGCTGCCATACTCAGTTACGGTTTTTGCTGGACCGAACCAGTATTGGCTGAAAGATTGTGATGTTTGGTCATAGCGCAGAAGTGAAAGCGCGTCTTCGTCATATGCGTATGTTAAGCTCTCTATGAAGATTAGGTTTTTGAGGGTTAATTGATACGCTGCACCTATCTTCCCGAGATTCGTTATTATCACTTTTTCTTTGGGGTCATCCGGGTTTTCTATGGTTACTGTTTCTGTTCCGCCTATGGTGTCGATGTATTTTGAGCCGATTAACTTGTCATTTTTATAGACGTAAATTGTGAAGGGTGTGTGGGCTTCCCAGTAGTCGCGTGTAAAACGGTAAACTGTCAATGTTTTAGCGGGCACATAAACATCTTCGTCTCTTCCATGAAGATAGCCTAAACCAAGCTTGTTTACCCAGCTTCTATAGGTTTTCGGGTAGACCTGCACCGGCTCCCATGTTACGGGTATTTCCCAGTATGGTCTGTGCGGGTCTATTTTTATTGTGATTTCGCTTGTTGTCACAAGTTTTTTGCCGTCTACGGTGCCTTCGGTGCTGTTCTCAAGCTTTACGGCGCCTATCTCATCGGTCATGTCGGTTACGGCGGTGATTACCCAGTAGCTACCTTCCCACTCTCCAGTTTGAGCGTTTTCGTAGCCTTGAGGTTGAACTTCAATTTTTGAGACGCTAATAATCGTGTATGTTGGCATGGGAATAAGATACGCGGCTATAAGAATTAATGCTATGAGTAGGGCGGAGGCAACTATGAGTTTTTCCCTTTCCAATTTAATCCTCCTTCTGAATTGGAGTATTTAGACAGTCTATTTATTTTTAACCGTGAAAGATTTGCGGTTTTATGTTTAAAAAATGGGGGGGATTAGGCTGGGCACCTTAAAGGAGCTACTTTGTTACGACCTCTTCTATTTCTGCCGCTAGCAGCCCAAGGATTAGCCCTACTATATCCACTACTACGTTGCCAATCACTTGTGTTTCGGCCGGCAGCATGAAAGCGGCTAGGTCAGGCACTACTGCCACCGCTATCATTCCGAACACCCAGCTAATCGCCAGCACTCCTATAAAGGTGAGTATCCACGCGCTGAAGTCTCTCTTTTCTGCTTTTGTGAGTGCATAGCCGAATAATACTGCCAAGATGAGGGTTAAAAGCCACCACATTGATTATTCAGCCTCCACTTTAAGTTACGACGCTGATAGATGCTGTCTCGTCAGTCCAAAATCTGAGGCTTGGGTTGAGACATTCATAGTATTCGAAGAGTGTTAGTGTTATTGTTCCGGCTGATGGGGAGCCGGTCTTTTGCAGGTAGATTTGTACGTGGTGGACTCCGGCTGTCCAGTCTGGGAATAATATGTAGTAGCCTGTCATGCCGTCGTCGCTGCTGTCGGAGTCGAGGTAGACGCTTGCTTGCGCCCCGTCAACGTAGGCTGTTGCCACGGTGATTCCTGTGTATTGGGTTAGGTAGATTCTTCCGGCTTTGATTATCTTGTTTAGTCCTGCTACTGTGATGCGGGCTTCAACGAGCCATTTGCTGTAGGCGGTAACATTCAGGTTGGATACTGATATGTCGTATGCACCGCTTGAGCTGTTGTAGGCGTATATTGCGGTTGAGATGCTTGGAGTTGCTCTTTCAACCATGTGTATCATGTAGGGGTCAAGTTTAACAACCATGTCGGTGTCGTTTGTTCCGGGGACTGAAACAGTTACTTTAACTGGATATTTTGTTTTTGAGGCTGCCTCGTCCGTTACGAGTAGAACGTAGCTTCCAGCGTCAAGTATGGCTATCCATTCGGCTTCTGTCGAGTCGTAGGTTGCCGCGCCTATAGGTGTTCCAACAAAGGCGTAGGCAAACGGGTTTGTTCCAACCGTGAAGAATTTGGGGCTAACATCAGACGTTATCAGCGAAGAGGTCGTGTCATCCATGATTTTGAATCCTACTGTCAAGTCTTCAGTATACAGGTATGTTGGTACAACGACTCTTGCTGGCCTGAAGTACTGCACTATCGTTGGCAGGTAGAAGATGAAAGCCGCGAAGAGTATCGCAATTATTAAGGTGCCCAGCAGCTTCTTTTCGTACCAGACTTCAGCTGACATTTTTCCTTTTTACCTCTCTTCGGCAAAAGCTATCGTAAAAATCATATATAACTTGTTTGATTCCGAAAATTTCGAATTTCACAAAGTTGCCGTCAGAAAGCTCCCTGCTTTAGCGGGGAGATGAATGGCGGTTAAGCTTAAATAGGGATTTAACAATTCTAAGTGTGGAGTCTGTGGCTCCGATGAAGGCTAGGCTAACC
>Ga0180300_10000746_pt1 | contig 14629 bp, 17 predicted proteins | sample GuaBasSediGuay15_FD_121798 | JGI IMG/M metagenome (GOLD analysis project Ga0180300, IMG submission 121798) | Subseafloor sediment microbial communities from Guaymas Basin, Gulf of California, Mexico - Guay15, Core 4569-2, 21-24 cm | ecosystem: Environmental > Aquatic > Marine > Hydrothermal... | reverse complement strand
TAAGGAGGCAAAGGATTCCGATCTCATTATTGCAGTAAAGGCAAAGGATGATAAACTCGCAGAGGAAGCTCTTGAAAAGGCAGAAAAAGACCTTCAGGAAAGCAGAACAAAATTTGAAGAGGCGGGAGACTACCTTCCTAAAAGCCTTGAAGGTGCTATCGAAATCATGCCAGATGCGAATCTTGTGCTTATCTCCGTGGCAGGAAAATATGCTGGTGATGAGGCAATGAAAGCACTTGAAAAAGGTCTTCATGTTATGCTCTTCTCGGATAATGTTCCCCTTGAAAAAGAAATTGAGCTCAAAAAGTACGCAAGGGATAAAGGCCTTCTTGTAATGGGACCAGACTGTGGTACTGCAATAATAAATGGAGCCCCACTTGCCTTTTCAAATGTTGTAAATCGTGGAGATATAGGAATTGTAGCAGCATCGGGAACAGGACTTCAGGAGGTAAGTTGTGTAATTACAAATGAGGGAGCAGGAATATCTCAGGCTATAGGTACAGGTGGAAGAGATGTCAAAAAGGATGTTGGTGGGATAATGTTTCTTGAGGGAATGAAAGCTCTCAACGAAGACGAAAACACAAAAATCATTGCTCTTGTTTCAAAACCCCCACACGAAGATGTGCTGAAGAAAATTGCAGAGCTTATAAAAGACGAGATTAAAAAACCTGTTGTTGGAATATTTATTGGTGGAGATCCAGAAGTGGTCAAAAATGCTGGAGCTATCCCGGCCAGCACCCTTGAGGAGGCAGGACTCATCGCAGCTTCTCTCTCTAAAGGGAAAAGCATGGATGAATTTAAGAAGCTTCTTGAAGAAAGAGAAGAGGAAATTAAGAAACTTGCTGATGAGGAAGCTTCAAAGAAGAAGGACGGCCAGAAGTATGTCAGAGGTTTGTACACAGGAGGAACCCTTTGTGATGAGGCTCAGCTTCTATTCAAGGATATGATTGGTTATGTCTATGGTAATGCTCCTTTAAAGGATGAATTCAAGCTTAAAGACTCATGGAAGAGTTACAAGAATACTGTTATTGATTTAGGAGAGGATGAATTTACAGTTGGAAGACCACATCCAATGATTGACTATACCTTAAGAAACAAAAAGATCCTTGAAGAAGCAAAGGATCCAGAAGTAGCCATAATTCTACTTGATGTAGTACTTGGGTATGGATCAAACATGAAACCAGGAGAGGAACTTGCACCGGTGATAAAGGAAGCAAAGGAGATAGCAAAGAAAGAAGGGAGAGATCTATCTATTATATGCTCCATAACAGGAACAAAGAAAGACCCACAGAACAAAGAGAAAGTGGAAAAGGAACTTAAAGAAGCTGGAGCAATAGTTATGCCATCAAATGCTGCAGCAAGTAAACTATCTGCATATATTGTAAAGAAGCTGGGAGGTGACAAGTAATGGCTATAAAAGATCTCTTTGGTAAAGAACTTAAAGTTATAAATATTGGCCTTCTCTCTTTCAAGGAAAGCCTTGAAGACGCAGGAGTTAAGGTTATTCAGGTGGATTGGAGACCACCTGCAGGTGGAGATGAAGAAGTAATGGAAGCTCTAAAGAAACTATTGGGTAAGTAAAGGAGGTTAAGATGAACATCGATGAATTTTTAGAGTTTATGGGTAAAGTTAAGGTCTACGACCTGACACAGCCTTTGAGTGTACACACTCCTCCATGGCCAAGTTATATTCCCTTAAGTGTTCAGTATTTTAAGAGGATTGCTGGAGCACACATGGGGCAGGGAGCTAACGGTCAGGTAATAACAACAAGTCATCATGTGGGAACCCATATGGATGGAGAAATTCATTTTCATGCAAGCGGGAGATCCATAGGTGAAGTTCCAATAGAAGAATGGATCGGACCTGGTGTTGTTGTAGATATCTCCGATGAAGTTGGTGATTACGATCTCTATTCCCCAGAAATGCTCATGAAAAAGGCAGATATTAGAAAGGGTGATATTCTGATTATCAACACAGGCTATCACAGGTATGCATGGGACCAGCCAGAATCTGATGAAGTGAGATACTTTGTAAAGCACCCAGGACCTGATCCTGAATTTCACAAATGGGCACTGGAAATGAAGTTTAAGTGGATTGGCGTAGATTGCGGAAGCGCTGACCATCCAATGAATACAATAATCAGACAATGGCATCCAAAGGCATTTCAGGAGGCGGAAAAGAAGCTTAAGGAAAAATATGGAAAGAGCTGGGATGAAATGTTCCCTCCTGAGGAATATTATCAGGTGATGCACCTTAAATTATTCCCTAAAGGTCTCGTTCATGCTGAAAATCTTGGTGGAGATATTGATAAGGTTAAAAACAAAAGAGTGTGGATTGGTGCTTTTCCATTGAGGGCAATAGAATTTGAATCCTCTATGATGAGGGTTGTTGCCCTTGAACCACCTGAATAATCTGGAGGTATGATATGGCTATAGTTCATGAATTTAACTATTTTAAACCTTCATCAATTGATGAAGCCATTGAGCTTTTAAACGAGTATGGAGCTAAAGCGAGAGTTCTTTCTGGTGGAACTGATCTTGTTGTAAGAATCAAGGATGGATTTGAAACCCCGGACGCAGTAATTGATATTAAAGGTCTTGAAGAGCTAAAAACACTGGAGTTCAAAGATAACAAGTTGATAGTTGGTTCCCTTGTCACCTTTAACGAGCTTATTGATAATGAAACTGTAAAAGAGAAATTTCCTCTTCTATGGGAAAGTGCAAAAACAGTTGCATCTATGGGTATAAGAAACAGAGCAACAATGGCTGGAAACATATGTTCAGCAGTTCCATCCCTTGATTCTGGACCTGCACTTCTTCTGTATGAAGCAACTGTTGTGGTAAAGGGTAAGGATGGAGAAAGAAGAATTCCAATTGAAGAGTGGTTCCTTGGACCGAGAAAGACAGCACTTAAAGAGGGAGAACTTGTAGAATACATTGAGATACCTCTTCCACAGAAAAAGCATGCAGGATGCTATGTGAAACTTGGAAGATACAATGGAGAAGATCTTGCACAAGTTGGAGTAGGTGTTCTTGCGTTATCTGGAAATGAGTACAGAGTTGCCTTCTGTGCTGTGGGACCAAAACCAACAAGAGCAAAGAAAATTGAATCTCTTCTCAATGGCAAAGAACTTTCCGATTCCTTAATTGAAGAGGCTAAAAAACTTGTAGAAGAGGAGATCTCACCTATTACAGATATAAGAGCAACAAAAGAATATAGAATGCACATGGCAAAGGTAATGCTTGATAGAGCACTTAAAGCAGCAGTTGGAAGACTGAATGGAAAGGGTCCCGATTACGGGACAAGGCTCATATAGGAGGATAAAAATGGAAAAGAAAACCATAACTTTCACCTTAAATGGAGAAAAGAGAACCATTGAGGTTGAACCTAACGATATCCTTCTTGAAGTTTTAAGAACAAAACTTGGAATTACTGCTCCAAAGTATGGCTGCGGAAGAGGAGACTGTGGAACATGTACAGTTCTTCTTGACGGAAAGAGCGTTAGAAGCTGTCTTATCCTTGCTATAGAGGTGGATGGTCATGAAATAACTACCCTTGAAGGTCTTTCAAAGGATAAACTTACTCCTCTTCAGGAATCCTTTATTGAGCATAGTTCGTTCCAGTGTGGATTCTGTGCCCCTGGAATGATAATGAGTGCTACAGAGCTACTCCAGAAAAATCCTCACCCAACAGAAGAAGAGGTAAAAGAAGCTATAAGTGGAAACCTTTGCCGTTGCACCGGGTATGTTTCTATAATTGAGGCAATACTTGATGCCTCAAAGAAATATTAAGGAGGAGCAAGATGAGTGAATACAAATTCATTGGGAAACCAATTAATAGAATAGATGAAAAAGATAAGGTAACTGGAGCAGCAAAGTATGTTGATGATATAAACTTTGGTCCAAACCTTCTCTATGCAGAGATAGTTGAAAGCCCATATGCCCATGCAAAAATTGTCTCTATTGATACATCTGAGGCAGAAAAAGTTCCGGGAGTCGTAAAGGTAGTGACTGGAAAGGATTTCCCCTACAAGTTTGGTCTTTATATGAAAGATAGATACATCTTTGCTCAAGATAGGGTAAGATTTGTAGGAGAACAGGTTGCAGCAGTGATTGCAAGAGATCCAAAAGCTGCAAAAAAGGCTGCAAAACTTGTAAAAGTTGAGTACGAACCTCTCCCAGCAGTTTTTGATCCATTTGAAGCAGTAAAAGAAGGTGCACCAATATTACATCCGGAATTAGGTTCCTATCCCCATGTTCCGTGGTATTACCCCCATGGTGGGACGAATATTGCACACTGGAGAAAGGTAAGAAAAGGTGATGTTGAGAAAGGTTTTGCTGAAGCAGATTTTATACTTGAAGATACATACAGAGTTCCAAGATATGCACACTGCTGTATGGAAACACATATTGCAGTAGGTTTTGTTGACTACAATGGAAGACTTACCATCTGGGCTTCCTCTCAGTCTCCTCATACACAGAGACACCTAATTGCTGAAGCACTCAGACCACTTGGTTTTACAGAACAGAATATAAGAGAAATTGTTCCATATGTTGGTGGAGGATTTGGAGGAAAAGCTGGAGTAACCATGGAGATAATTGCTGCAGCTTTAGCAACAGCTGTAAAGGGACACCCTGTGAAGGTAAGGTGGAGGAGAGATCAGGAATTCTACAACACCTATATGAGGCAGCAGGTTGTCTCAAAACTTAAGGTTGGTGTAAAGAAGGACGGAAGAATAACAGCTTTTGAACTTACCAATTATTGGGATGCTGGTCCATATGTAGAGTATGGTGCAAATGTTGTTAACGCATCTGCCTTATCTGCAACAGGACCATACAATATTCCTAATGTAAAGATAGATGCTCTTTGTGTTTACACAAATCTTCCAGCAGCAGGTCCGTACAGAGGTTTTGGATACTCAGAAATGATGTTCTCAGTTGAATCCCACATGACAAGGATTGCAAAAGCCCTTGGAATGAGCCCAAGAGAATTTAGAAAAATAAACGGAATAAAGAAAGGAGATCCGCTTGCCTATGGCGCTCCAATGAATGAAAATGGTCTTATTGAGTGTATAGATAAAGTTGCAGATGCAATAAAACTTGAAGAGAAGGAAGAAAGTAAAGATCCGAAGAAAGCTATAGGAAAAGGAATAGCAGCTATATGGAAGGCACCTGCAATGCCTCCAAATGTGACCACCAGTGCATTCTTGAAATTCAGTGAAGACGGGAGTGTCAATATACTTCTTTCTGGAATGGAAATAGGACAGGGAATGTACACAGTTATGGCCCAGATTGCAGCTGAAATTCTATCTATACCACCAGAAAAGATTAGAGTGGAGCTTCCGGATACAGATAGAAACCCATACCACTGGCAGACTGTTGCCTCTCACTCTACATGGCTCCTTGGAAATGCCGTAAAGAGAGCTGCTCTTGAGGCAAGAGAAAAGATATTTGATGTTGTTCATAGAGCCTTCTACTACGAAAAGGATCACCTTTATCTTGAGGATGAGAAAGTTAAATGCACAACAGACCCAGACTTTGAACTTCCGCTTAAAGATTTTGTGATTAATGGAATTATGATGGAAGATGGAACATACAGAGGTGAAGCAATTGTTGCAAGTGGATCAATCATGGTTGAATTTGCATCAGCACTTCAGGATCCAGAGACAAGTCAGGGTGGACATCCAAATGTTCATTACACAGTAGGAGCAGGCGGAGTTGTCCTTGAAGTTGATAAAGAGACTGGAAGAGTTCATATTCTTAAACTTGCAGAGGCGATAGATGTTGGAAAGGCTCTTAATCCTGAAATTTTAAAACAGCAACTTATAGGTGGTGCTGTTCAGGGTATTGCAACAGCTCTCTATGAAGATATGAGATTTGATGAGAATGGGAAACTTCTCAATCCAAACTTCACAGATTACAAGATACCAACAGCTCTTGACATACCAGATGAATTTATACCAATATTTGTAGAGGTTCCTCAGCACGATGGACCATTTGGTGCAAGAGGTATGGCAGAGCATGTTATGATACCAATTGCTCCAGCAATAGCCAATGCAGTTGAAGATGCCGTTGGAGTAAGGGTAAAAGCAATGCCAATCACTGCAGAAAAGATTGCTCTTGCTCTTCTACACGGTAAGAAAGAGGTGGACGACTTCTTTATGGTCCCGGTAAAGAAAAAAGAGGTTTGAAGAGATAGTTTATAATATCAAATCAAAAGGGAGGCAAACTGCCTCCCTTTTTTAATTTGTTAGGCTGTTTTCTTAATAATTTCAATATTGTTGACAAGAAAACAATTTAGTGTATACTTAATTGTGAAATGAAAAACTATTGTTTAACAAAAGGGATAAAAAGAAATTATTTAATAGAAATTGAGGAATCGGAGCTTGATAAAGTATTGAATGTCTTATCTGTTATGACAGATAAGACAAGAATGAAAATTTTATTTCTTCTAATGGAAAATGGAGAAATGTGTATATGTGAGATATCACCACTCTTAGGAATCACGAGATCTGCTGTTTCCCAGCATCTTTCAACTCTAAAGAAGGTATCGCTTCTCTCCGTAAGAAAAGACGGGAAATTTGTTTACTATTCTATAAAAAATAAAAATATTAGAAAACTAATTATAAGCTTTAAAGAATTCATAAGAAAGGAGGTAAAGGATGGAGGAATTAAAAGCAACGAAAACAATCGATGAAAGAGGAGAAGTTTGCCCTGTTCCGGATGTGGATACTAAAAGAGCTTTAAAAAGCATGAAACCAGGAGAGATTCTTGAAGTTTTAATTGATTATCCTCTCTCAAAGGAAAGAATACCAGCAACTGCAGAGAGAGAAGGGCATGAGGTTTTAAAGATTGAAGAGATAGGGCCCAGTGAATGGAGAATTTTAATTAAAGTAGGCGGTAAAAAAGAGTAAAGGGAGGTGCTAAATGGAGATAATTTTAGGAATTATTACAGGAGTAGCATTTGGAGTAATTTTACAGAGGGGGAGAGTTTGTTTTAACTCCGCTTTCAGGGATCTAAAACTTCTTAAAGATAATTTCCTGTTCAAAGCCATAATGTTCGCTATTGCTCTTGAGATAGTTGCTTTTCTATTTATGGCACAGATGGGATGGGTTCATTTAAATCCAAAACCATTCAACATAATAGGAAATATTGTAGGTCCATTCATATTTGGAATAGGTATGGTCCTTGCAGGTGGGTGTGCCAGTGGAACAACCTATAGGGTAGGAGAAGGAAATACTACATCATGGCTTGCACTTTTGTTTTATGGGCTTACAGCGTGGGCAACGAAAAAGGGTATGTTCAGTCCTATTTTAAAGGCGGTTTCAAAATATACCACAAAAGTTTCTTCTATAAGCTCTCTATATCTTGCTGATGATAAAGGAAAAATTGGTCCAACTCTTGCAACACTTCTTCACATAAATCCTTGGATTATAGGCATTATTGTTTTTGCAATAATAGTTGCATATCTATTTTTGACAAAAACAACAAAGAGACCGGATAGTAAATTGAGCTGGCAAATGATAGGAATTCTCCTTATACCTGTAGCAATGTTTGGTTTCTGGACGAGCACTTTATCTGGAAGACCTTATCCACTGGGTATTACTGGCGGATGGATTAATGTATTTATGGGATATGCAACTAAGGTTAAGTTGAATTGGGAAGGTGCAGAAGTTTTGGGTATCGTAATAGGAGCATTTATAACTGCTCTTATCTATAAAGAATTTAAATTTAGAGTACCCAGGAGAGGAGTAACTTACTTACAGGTAACTATAGGTGGAATATGCATGGGATTTGGTGCAGTTCTTGGCGGTGGGTGTAACATAGGACATTTCTTTTCTGGAATTCCGCAACTTGCTTTGAGTTCTATTGTTGCTGGTATATTCTTTATCCTAGGTAATTGGTTTATGTCATCAATATTGTATGGAGGTAGCAAATGAAGATCACAATTGAAGCTATGGTTCCACCGTACACTTATGAAGATGTTGATACTGCAATAAAAATAATAGAAGCGGCATTAAATAAGGGGCATGAAGTAAGACTATTTTTGTTCTCAGACTCAGTTCTTGCTGCAAATTCCAAAGTTAAGCCATTAAGAATTGATAGAAATATACCCGAGAAGCTAAAAGAACTTATTAAAAAAGGGTTAAGAGTTGATATCTGTGGAATATGTATGGATTATAGAGGAGTTACTCAGGATATGCTAATTGAGGGAGCCAATCCGAGTGGTCTCCCAGAACTTGCGGAATTAATTGCAACCACTGATGTTTTTATAAATTTAATGGCTTGAGGTGGAGAAATGAAAAGAATATTATTTGTAATATATCAATCTCCATGTGGTTCTATCTGGGTGAATGAAGGATTTAGAACAGCTTTTGGGATGTATGGAGAGGATCTTGAACCATCTATCCTTCTCATGGATGAAGCAATAGTTTCGGTAGCAAAAGAGACTGAGCCTAAAAAGCTCGGTCTCCTCTCTCTCAAAATGGTCCAGAAGTATCTTAAGAAGTATGGAACAAAAATATATGTAGTTGATGAGGATCTCAAGAAATACAAAGTTAAAGAAGTTGATGAAGGATACAATCCTGAGATTATATCCCTTGAAAAGACAAAAGAGATTATTCACTCCAATGATTTTGTAATATTTATGTGAGGTGAGAGATGGTTATCTTTGTTAAATATGGATTAGGACATTTAGTTGCTGAAAGAAAAATGGATCTATCCAACGAAGGAGACACAGTTGTGTTAATTCAGAATGGTGTTTTCTGGTTATTAAATAAGGAGAAAATGGAGGCTTTAAAAGAGAAAAAAGTTAATGTTGTTGCATTAAAGGATGATTTCTTATCCAGAGGATACAAAGAATCAGATACCTCAATTCCTCTTATCTCTTACGAGGAACTTGTAACTATACTGGAGAAGGATCAACAGGTAGTGGGGTAGCAAATGCCCCACTACCTGTTTATATAATATTCATCTCTTTTATTATGACAAAACCTTCATTAATCCCAATGGGTGTATAATTTTAATTGTAAGGAGGCGATATGGAAAAACCAAAGGTTTTAATTGAACTTTATGTGGCATCACCTCCAACCTTTAAATGTAAGAGAATGATTGAACTTGCAGAACAAATGGCAAAGGAATATCCAGAAAAAATAAAAATAAATATATATTACAGGGGTCAACCAATACCAGATGAAGCAACAACAGGCTTCAGAGCGAGTTTAAAATCTATTGGTGTTCCATCAATATTTATTGACGGAAGGTGGGTTGCCTCTACCAATCCACCTCCTGTTGATAGGGTAAGAAAGTATATAGAGGAGGATTTGAAAGCAATTGAGGAATATGTAAAAAAGCATGGAGAAAAGTTTGAGTAGTGCCAAATTCCTATGTCCCATATGTGGAGAGGAACTTGTTGAGAAAAAGACAGTTGGAAGATGCATATACTGCGGAAAAGAAGAGGAAGCCCATTGGATCTGCCCTAATGGGCATTACATATGTGAGGAATGTAGGCTCTTAAACCAGAAAGAGATTACAATAAAATATCTCTCTTACACAAAAGAGAAGGATGTATTAAAGATTCTTCACACTTTAATCAAACATCCATCCTTTAACTTCTTTGGAAAGGAGTATCACTTTGTCCTTGGGCCAGTAGTTCTTACATCCTTAAAAAATCAGGGAAAGTTAAATTGGGATCCAAGGAGAAATGCTGCTCTAATCCATAGAACTGAGTTTATTCCATATGGTGTGTGTGGAACCATTGGAACATGCGGCGTATGCAGTAGTGTTGGAGCAACTCTATCAACTCTTCTTAAAGCAACATATATGAGTGATAGGGAGAGAAGTATTTCCCTTTCTAGTGTATCAGAATGTCTTAAGGAACTGGCAAATCAGGGAGGACCGAGATGCTGTAAGGAAAGTATTTATGTGGGTCTCAAAGTTCTTGATAGGTATTTAAAGAGGTATCTTGACCTTGATTTATCTATTAAAGAGAAAATTATATGTGCATTCAGTAATAGAAATCCAGAATGTAAGAAAGAGAGGTGTGAATTTTATCGTGGAGAGATTTAGAGTAATAAAAGATAACATTACTGATCCAGTAAAACATTATGCCCTGGAAGAGGCAATGATGCGAATTATGGATGAGGATGCATCTTTTCCAAACACAATTAGATTGAGGAGAGTTGAAAGGAGTGTCCTTATTGGATTTTTAGAAGATCCTAAAGTTACTGTAAATATAGAGTTTGCAAGGAAAATGAGGGTAAAGATTGTCCGGAGACACAATCTTGGAGGAACTGTCTATCAGGATCTTGGAAGTTTCATGTTTACGGTTCTATTTAGAGACAATACTTTCATCTCTCACCTCTCCGAAAGAGAAATGTATATGGAATTTTCGAACTTTGTCATAGAGTTTCTAAAAAAGTTTGGAATAAGAGCTAATATAAGGGGAATAAACGATATTGTTGTGGGAGAAAGAAAAATTTTTGGCTCAGCGCATACAAAACTCGGGAATGCCATCTCTCATACAGGAACAATTCTATTAAATATGGATCTCGATTTTCTCTCAAAAGTCCTAAAATTTGTGAAACCAAAATTTTCCGATAAGAAATTTAATTCCCTTAAAGATGCTTTAACAACAGTAGCAATTGAGACAAAAAAAGATGTTCCGGTTGAGAAAGCATACCGTATATTTCTTAATACATTTAAGGATTATTTTAATGTAGGTTTAGTAGAAGGAAATCTCTCAGATAGAGAAATCGAACTTATGGAAAAACTCGCAGAGGAAAAATATATAAGGCATGAATGGACCTTTGGGAGTGATAAAGATTATGAAGAAATATATACAAAAAAGGTTAGAAGCGGGCTAATAATTTTAAGAGGTAAGTTTAAGAAAAGAATCGAAGAGATAAAGATATATGGCGATTTTCTCCTCGAGGACAGAAACATTATAACTTCTATTGAGGAGAAAATAAGGGGACTTTCCTTTAAGGAGGCGATAGACATAATATCCGTCAAACATCTTCCTGTTGACATAAAAGCAGGTCTTATAGAAATAATTAAAGAGATAGAGAGGGAGCATATGATATAATTTTAATGATTTTTGTTAAAAGGAGGACGGTATATGTTCAAGATAACAGAAAAACAGGAACTTGGCCCGAAAGTTTATCTTATGAAAGTCAAAGCTCCTCTTGTAGCAAAAAATGCGAAACCAGGCCAATTTTTTATAGTGAGGGTATACGATAAAGGGGAGAGAATTCCACTTACAATAGCAGATTACGAGAAAGATGAAATAACAATGGTATTCCAAACTGTAGGTCTTACCACTTACCTCCTTTCAAAAAAAGAGGTAGGAGAGAGTGTTAAAGATATAGTGGGTCCCTTAGGAAATCCATCAGAAATAGTGAAGTATGATGAAGGAAGTGTTGTCCTTGTTGGCGGTGGAGTAGGAATCGCACCAGTTTATCCAATTGCAAAAGGTTTTAAGGAGGCAGGAAATAGAGTAAAGGTAATTCTTGGCGCAAGAAGCAAGAACCTGCTTTTCTGGGAAGACAGATTTAGAGAATTCTGTGACGATGTTCTTGTAACCACAGATGATGGAAGCTATGGAAGAAAGGGGTTTGTTACAGATGTTCTTAAAGATCTTGTAGAAAACGGGGAGAAAATAGCACAGGTAACTGCCGTAGGTCCTCCTATAATGATGAAATTTGTATGTGAAGTTACAAGACCTTATAAAATAAAAACCATTGTGAGTTTAAACTCAATAATGGTGGATGGAACAGGGATGTGTGGTGCATGCAGGGTTGAAGTTGGCGGGGAAACAAAACTTACATGTCAGGATGGTCCTGAATTTGATGGACATCTTGTAAATTTTGATCTTCTTCTTGAAAGATTGAGGATGTACAAAAAAGAGGAAAAAGAAGCCATGGAACATTTTGAGGAGAAGGAGGAGATAGTTCATGAAGATTAAACCAAAAAAGATTCCTATGCGTGAACAGGATCCAAAGGAAAGAATCAAGAACTTTAACGAAGTTCCTTTTGGCTATACAGAGGAAGAGGCAGTAATTGAGGCAGAAAGATGCCTTCAATGTCCAAAACCCCCATGTATTGAAGGTTGTCCTGTAAATGTTGATATTCCTGGCTTTATAAAGGCTATAAAAGAAAGGGATTTTGATAAGGCTATAGAAATAATGAAAGAGACAAACTCCCTTCCTGCAATTACTGGAAGGGTTTGTCCACAGGAAACGCAGTGTGAAGAGAAGTGTGTTCTTGGAAAGAGATTTGAACCTGTTGCCATAGGCAGGCTGGAAGCATTTATTGCAGACTGGGAAGCGAAAAAAGGAATTAAAATTCCGGAGAAACCAAAGCCTTTAAATATAAAAGTTGCTATCATTGGAGCAGGACCCGCAGGGCTCACCTGTGCAGCAGATCTTTCAAAAATGGGATATGATGTTACAATCTTTGAATCCTTACATCTTCCAGGCGGGGTACTTACGTATGGAATTCCTGAGTTTAGACTTCCAAAAGCAATTGTTGAGAGGGAAGTAAACTATATAAAAGAGCTTGGGGTAAAAATTCAATGTAATGTTGTGGTAGGAAGAACTGTTACTGTGGATGATCTGTTTAATGAAGGATACAAAGCAATATTTATCGGTACAGGTGCAGGTGCTCCAAGATTTATGAAGATACCGGGAGAGAATCTACTCGGAATATACTCAGCCAACGAGTATTTAACAAGAGTTAATCTTATGAAAGCGTATAGATTCCCCGAATACGATACACCAATAAAGAAAGGGAGAGTAGTTGCTGTGATAGGGGCAGGTAATGTTGCAATGGATGCTGCAAGAACTGCTTTAAGAATGGGGAGCGAGAAGGTAATGGTAATATACAGAAGAACCGAAAAGGAGATGACTGCAAGACTTGAAGAGTATCATCACGCAAAAGAAGAGGGAATAGAGTTTCACTGGCTTACAACTCCAGTAAGGTATATTGGTGACGAAGAGGGATGGGTTAAAGAAATGGAGGTCATAAAAAACAAACTTGGAGAACCTGATGAATCTGGAAGAAGAAGACCTGTTCCAATACCCGGAAGTGAGACTAGAATGAAAGTTAATATGGTCATAGTTGCCATAGGTACAACTCCAAATCCCCTTGTGGCTAAAACCACAGGATTGAAGACAGGAAGACATGGAGTTGTAATAGCAGATGAGAATGGAAGAACAAGTAGAGAGGGAGTGTGGGCTGGCGGAGATATCGTTACCGGCGCAGCAACAGTAATTTTAGCTATGGGGGCAGGAAAAAAAGCTGCGCAGGATATGGATAAATACTTAAAAGAGAAATACTTAAATGGAGTATAAGAGAGAAGCACTCCTCTATGAAAAATTAGAGAAAAACAAAGTAAGATGTAATCTCTGCTATAAAAGATGTATCCTGAAAGAGGGTCAGATAGGTTTATGTGGTGTAAGAAAAAATGAAGGTGGAAAACTATACACTCTTATATATGGCGTAGTTTCCTCCATTGCTCTTGACCCTATTGAGAAAAAACCGCTGTTTCACTTTCATCCAAAGAGCCTCGCCCTCTCCCTTGGAACATGGGGATGCAATTTCAGATGTGTGCACTGCCAGAACTGGGAAATCTCTTATGAGAAGCTCACAGATGAGACACTCTCCATGAGCAAATTTATTTCTCCAGAAGAGTTAATAAGAATGGCTCGGCGCTATAATGCTCACGGAATTGCTTTCACTTACAATGAACCAACTTTATGGTTTGAATACACCCTTGATGGCTCAAAGCTTGCTAAAAAAAATGGCTTATACGCTGTTTATGTTACCAATGGTTCCATAACATCCGAGGGATTACAGCTTATCTCTCAATACCTTGACGCCATGAGTATTGATATTAAATCATTCTGGGAGAGTTCCTTTAAGAAAATAACTGGGACAAAAGGAATAAACAAAGTTCTTGAAAGAGCTGTCGAGGCAAAAGAGATGGGAATACATGTGGAGATTGTCACAAATGTCATACCAGGAATCAATGATTCTACAAAAGAAATGGAAGAACTTGCATTATGGATAAGAGATAATCTCGGGAAGAAGACGCCCTGGCACATAACAAGATTCTATCCATATCTTAAACTATCCCATCTTCCTCCAACGCCAGTTAAAACACTGGAGAAAATAAGAGAGATAGGGGAGAAGGTGGGACTTCAGTTTGTATACATTGGAAATGTTTTTGGCCATCCATACGAAAATACCTACTGCCCTAAATGCAAAAGTCTTGTCATAAGAAGACTTGGATATGAAATCTCAGAATACCATGTAAAAAACGGGAAGTGTGAATTTTGTGGAGAAAACTTAAACATTCGGGAATAGGTCTTTTCATTATTATAATACTCTTTTTTTTCTCCTGTTCACCGAAGATGGTTACAAAGAAGGGGTTGTATCTTGGCACATTTCTTACATTCACTGTTGATTCATCACATTCCCATGTATACAATGAAGTTTCTGAAATTCTTAATAATATAGACGAGAAGTTTAGTAGATTTAACAAAGACTCTTTTGTTTACAAAATAAACAATAAAAAGGGGGAATGGGTTAAAGTTGATAAGGAATTTATAGATGTTCTTAAATTCTC
>Ga0180300_10000743_pt1 | contig 14684 bp, 11 predicted proteins | sample GuaBasSediGuay15_FD_121798 | JGI IMG/M metagenome (GOLD analysis project Ga0180300, IMG submission 121798) | Subseafloor sediment microbial communities from Guaymas Basin, Gulf of California, Mexico - Guay15, Core 4569-2, 21-24 cm | ecosystem: Environmental > Aquatic > Marine > Hydrothermal... | reverse complement strand
CATGAAGAGCGTAGCAACGCCAGAATAAACCAAACTGTTCATTATGCTTCGGGTGGTATCAGGATCAGAGAGTATGGCTCTGAAGTTGTTCAACGTGAAATCTGAGGGCAAGATCGTTGTTCCCCACCTATCAGCGAAAGCAAGCAGAGTAACTCCTATATGGGGTAGTGTAGCGAAGAACAGCGTTCCAAGTATGAAGGTGTAAACCAACACGGTGGTCTTCCAAGAAAGAGCCCTTCTTCTTGGTCTCCATATCCCTCCCTTGCCAAGCATAGCATAGCGTTTAAGGCTGACATACTTTCTTACAGCTATGAAAACTGTAGCAGACATTAAAAGAAGGATCATTGCCAAGGTTGTGGCTTCTTGAGAGATTAGACCAGCTGGCGTGAATATCCTGTTAAATATTTGGAATGTAAGGACCTTTTCTGCGGTTGTTCCTTTGAACACAATAGGTGTGCCCAGATCTTCGAGGGCAAGAATGAACACTAGAAGTGCACCAGCCTCAACTCCCGGAGTCGCCAAGGGTAATGTAATCGTCCTAAAAAGTTTGAAACCAGAAGCGCCTACATTCATTGCCTGCTCTTCTAGGGAAGGATCAATGCTAATTAGCGCAGTATAGGCGTTCAACATGACAATAGGATAAAACAGGAGGGTTTGAACAAAAATTACAGCTGGAAGACCTGTTATTTCTACTTTAAATGGAATTAGCCCCAAGATATCATGAAATAGAACATTTAGCACTCCATCAGCTACGATCATCTTCTTTAAGCCAATGGCTCCCACAAATGGCGTTGAAAGCAATGGTATCAAGGAGATTATTCTAAGAGCCTCAGAACCTGGGAATTTGTACTTAGCGAACAAGAACGCTAAAACAAATCCCAGTATCGTTGTGAATATTGTTGTCATGGTAGCTACAATTACTGAGTTGAGGATTACACCGAAGTCCCATCCTCTGATGAGTAAGATCTTTGTAACCTTTCCAGTTGGATCTGAATAGCTTACGACATCGTATAACTTCCCTCTAATCCCTTCTAGGGTTATGAAAGGAAAATCCGATGTTATGTGGAGCCTTAGAGGGAAGTAATATTGATCACTTAGTATTGACTTAATCCAGTGCAGAGAAAGCCCTCCGCCAGCATAAAAGGACCTAGCAATTACCATGAAAAGTGGGATCAGAAGAAATGCTGTGAAAGAAATAAGCACTAGAAATAGTTGTGACCAAGAGAAAGGATCCATTTCCCACCGTATCTTTCGTAGAACCTTCTTAGCCTGCGCTGGAAGAGAATCCTTAGTATGGAGCACCTCTAGCACCGAGGTGAAGTAGATGTCATTTATATAAATTAGTTTATGGGAAAGAGTTGGCGGGAAGGAGCAATAAAAGCCCCTCATGCCCCGACCGCATTCATTGTGTTTGTTAGAATCAGCAAAAAGAAAGGATAGAGTGAAGTAATCGATTAGGGATCAGGAATCTCGTTGAAAAGCTCCTCATATCTTTGAACGGCCGCTTCCCTCCACAACGATTGCATCTTAGATGCAAATGTTGGGTTCTTTTTTAGTTCCTCGTTTATCTGAATCGCGTATTCTAACGTAAATGTGTATTTGGTGCCGTCTTCGGTCCAGGTTAACGGCTTTCCAAGTTCATATTTGTATTGTTCAAATTCTTCTTGGGTTATCTTGCCAGCCTCTAAGGCATCTACAAGCTTTTTCCACGTTCTAACCAGCTCTTCATGAGTATCGCAGAGGACTGCATCGAGATAGTAGGCTATCGAGAAATAGACCGCACCTGCAAGGCTTTCGTTAAATTGTATCGCTTGCAGAGCAATTGTTTGGTTGTATCTAGTGTATAAATCGACCCTTTCCCTTCCCTTAGGGGTCTTAAATGCGTCTTCCCTGACTGGCATTCTATTTATCCGCTCGTCCAACCACAGCACTGCTTGGCCCTCAGCTGATAGAACCCACCTTATGAATGCCTGAGCTGCCTCGGGATGCTCAGATGTAGTGAGGAGAGCTATGGGGTCTCCATTTACTATTGTCCCTGGTGGCATCACGTAGATGAAATCGGGGGATTGAAGCTGAAGCTCGAATCCATAAAAGTCTATCATAATCCCAATTGGCACTTCGCCTGTCTGAACTGCCCACTGAGCCTCAACGGACCCTCCATAAGGTCTTCCGTTCGCAGCTAAACCAGCTATTAACACCCATCCTTGTTCCCATCCTTCCTTCTGAAGTATGATCTGGTATATTCTGCTGTGCGAGGTTGATGTAGTGGATCTAGCGTATGATAGAGCGGGTAGAGGGAGCATTTTGCCATATTCTGGACTGGCTAGATCTTCCCAGGTTTGAGGCTCTGGAAGGCCTCGCTCATTAAGCATCTTCTTGTTATATGTAAATCCGAATGAGGATATGGCTGCTGCCACCCACATCAATTTACCATCTTTGTATCGCTTCATCTCTGCACCAGAGATGTCATCAGGAATGTTATTTACCTCTGCCAGCAGTTCTGGATCTGTTAAGGGTGCAACGAGTCCTTTATCTACAAGATCATTGAAAACAGTTGGACCTCCTCCCCATGCCACGTCTGGTTTTTCTTTCTGGATTACGTCTGGCCAGAGGGCAAAATTGGGGCTGTAAAAGCGCAGATCTACTATGTTGTATTGTTTCGCCAAATCTGTTTTGAGGAAGCTCTCCTTAGTGATCTTCCAGATCGTGCTGGCATGTCTTGTAATGATCTTAAGCACAATTCCCTCAGCAGGTGTAACAGTTGGCGTAGGAGATGGTCCAGGACCTCTTCTGCTCAGAAGGAAGAATCCAGTTGCTACCACGATCACCAGTATAAGTAGAATACCTCCTACCACTTTTTTATCCAAGATTTCTCACCTTATTACTCCTTCAAACAAGTGTGTAAACAAGAGCTCTTAAAAAGGTTTTCAATAAAAAAGAAAGAGAGGAAGGGATATCACTTCTTCCTCAGGAAGACGAGCGCCACTATGACTATGATGATTATTACGACTATGGCTATCAGCATGGTCATGCTTATTGCTGGTCCTTCTACAGTTGTTCCCCAGATGAATGCGTTTATTATGAAGGTCATACCCTGCAGTTTCTCTCCGTGATACTCTGGTGTGCCTATGAACCTGTCTCCAAGAAGGGACTCTCCTGTAACTATGACCTTACCCTTCGGCTTGAACAAGCCTAGGTCTATTATTTCAGCTGCAGCTTCTACAAATTGACCAGTCTCGCCTACGCTGTGTACCTTTGGATCTACTCCATCATGGCTTACGACAGTACCGTCAGGGCTTGATCTGTAGAGCCAAACAACGTTTGGCCCTTCTACCTCGCTGAATGGGACGAATTGTCCATTCTTGAAGCCTATTACAAATGTTGGTCCGTGGAACAATACTACGGGTGCGTTCTTTGTTATCTGGCCTGCAAAGCCAGCTGTGTTCGCCTCATGGCTCTTAACCCTGTAGCCTGCTCCTATGTTGGTAGTTGGGTCCTCCAGTGAAGCGTACTCAAGCCTTAGGCTTGAGCCTATTGCAGCAAGAATCTTGTTTGGCTCGTCTGCCTTGAACGATATATCATCAGGATTCAGGTAAGGCTCGGTATAGTCGCTATCAGCTCCTACCCAGATGAACTTTCCACCCTCTAGGAACCAGTTCTTTATAGCTTGTATCTCAGCATCGGAGAAAACGCTGTTGTAATCGTAAAGCTTCCCTATAATTAGGGCATCAACCCCTTGAAGGGCCTCTGGTGTTATCTCTGTAATCTCTTTAACCTGAAAGCCTGCTGCAGTCAGGTTCCCTTCCAGCCACTTTAGGTTTTTCTGACCCCACTCGGTATCAAGGTCCTTGACCCTTCCGGGAGTAATGTCTATGGCCACAACTTTACCCTGTGCACTTATACCGAATACAATGATAGGTGCTATTAACGCGGCAATTAGAAACAGAGCGATGCTTCTCTTCATTTTTATCACTTAGGAGGATTTTTAGGCCCATTATTATTAAAATTTACGAGGTTGAAAACTTCTCGCGGTTTTTATAGGAGCTTTTAGGGGATATCATCTTCCCTTCATTCGTGCCATTATGATGATCAGAATGATTAAGATAAGTGCTGGGATAACAATGAGTTTCCATGTGATAAGGGTTTGTTTTGCTTCCTCGCTTTCGGTTACTTCCGGTAAAAATTCGATTTTTCCTCCCCGAATTTCGACATTGCCCGCAGCGTCTACGGCTTCGATGGTGTAATAAACCACAGGCACATCTTTCTGAACTTGAAAACGTCCTGTAAACAGAATTTCATTGAGTCTAATCAGTTGGACATCATTCCATGTCGCGTTATTGGTACTGTACTTGAGGGTAACGTTCTTAACTCCTAAGATCCTGTCCCTTGCAGTGACATTAACCCAAATCACGTTTGTGTTGGCCCCATAAGTGATGCTCTTGGATAGGTTAATGTAATGCGGTGGATCCACGTCTTCCTCTGCCCATACCTTAACTAGCTTCTCTTGTTGAGGCTCAAGATCAACTTCTAGGGTAACAAGGAACTTGCCATCTCTCGTCCTATTAAGTTGGATGATCTTCCCTCCCTCGGCTTCAAGAGGTTCAGTAGCAAGCTTAACCCTGAATTTTCCAGAGACTCTTCTCGGGAGACCATTGTATAAATATGCAGAGAATCCCTTTGCTTCCCCATCGTTTGCTTGGAAGACCAATATTTCGAACTCCTCCAGGTATATTGGTTCATAAAGGCTCTTTAGCCACTTAATTTCTCCTGAAGAAGTTAATTCAAAAACTCTGAAGCCAGGCCGTGCTCTCTCGATCCCCTTTCCATATGAGTTGGGATTGGTCACCATTAGTATGGGATCTTCAAACACGTAGCTTTCATGCATGTGACCTGAAAGAACCATTGTTACATTATATCTAACCAAAATGTTCACTATCTCTTCTACGCTCACTTCTGTCGTATTCCATATGGTGAAGAGCGGGTGATGAATTAACAGCATCTTTATGGGCTTTTCTGAGACTGATTCCAGGTCCTTAACGAGCCATTCCTTCTGATCCTTGGTTATGTTCCCGCTCAGGGATCCAGGTCCCGTGTCCAAGCAAATTATGTGAACTGGTCCTACATCTAAGCTTGCATTCGAAGGAGCCAGATATTTTGTGAAGAAGTCTCCTTTCAGACTATGATCATGGTTTCCAGGAATCAAGACTATTGGACATTGAAGATTCATTAACTCATGATAAGCACCGATGAACAGGCCTTCTGGAGGGTTGTTGCATACATCTCCCGTAATTATAGCGAAATCAGGAGAAAAGAAGTTAATGGTCCAAATATGCCTCCTAAACCTTGCTGCGAGGTGAAGCTGCCCTTTGCTGTTGTCATAATGGGTATCTGATACCCAGAACACCGTTAATGGTAGTTCCCAACTTTCCTTAACCGAAACACAATTTGGTTCCCTAAATACTCCCTTTTCGCTTTCTATAATGAGTGAATATAATCCAGAATTGACATCTCCAGCATGAAGGGTTAGATACGTTAGGTTTTCAGAGCTATTATATGAGGCCCTCTCTAAAGCCAGCTCATAAGAGCTCAAGTCATTTTCGATACTAGATCTTATTTGTTTAATCTCTCCAGCCAATACGACTTCAAATGAGCTGTTTGGTTCAATAAAAGCTGGGAAACCTATCCTAGGGAGAAGAATTCCGTTCACTGGACGAACTTTCTTGTTTATCCCGGCCAACCCGAAAGGCGAAAGGAGAAGAAAAAAGAGGAGGAAAAGGCACTTTTTCCGCATCCTTACCTCCTCTTAAGCAAGACGGCAGCTACAACTACTATGATCCCGACTACAGCCAGGCCTATGTAGGATATTGGCACTCCAGCTCCAGGGGGTTTTGTTGGCGCTGGTGTGGGAGCGGGAGTCTCAGTAGGCTTTAAGGAAGGAACCTCAACGGTTCCATAGAACTCAGCTTTGTTTCCAGCCACGTCTTCAGCTAATACCTTAAAGTACATGGTCCCAGCCTTCGCTTGGAACTTGTACAGCGGATATCCTGCTTCGAACTCTGGACTTATCTCTGTCCACGTCTTGTTGTCAACAGAGTAATACAGTTTGACGTCTTTAACTCCAAGCCCTTCGTCAAAGGCTTCATACCACAGAGTTATCGTCTCTTCCTTGACCTCTGGCTCAACAGTTACGCTAGGAGCTGTCGTATCCTCTTCAACATATATTTTCACGAGTAGTTCCTCTCCTGGAGATACTGAAACTCCTAATTCGTATATTCCCTTGCCTTTGTGACTATAAGAACGTAAGATCTCAGCGTTTTCGATACCGGGGTTCTCTTGGTACTTCGATAAGACTACTGGAAGGATCAGGTTTACTTCGCTGGTCCCCTTATTTGTCACAATCACAGAGACTCCAGTCGTCGATCCATCGTACCTCTGTAAGTACTTTACAGACAACGTTGCTATGGACGGAGCCGGATTTATGAAATCAACACTTCCATCAGCCCATATTGTTATTGGCCTGTAATGACCATAATCATCTACGTCATCGTATTGCCCTGCATTGCTTACGATACTCAAAGCTGGTACTTGGGGAGGTCTCGTGATGTTATCGACGTGCCAGTGACCCATTAGTACGAGACTAAACTTGTAGCTCTCCAGCCAGTTAGTTATGTTGGGAACTACGCTTACAAAACCCTTTTCCTTGTGGAAGTATCCCAGTTCCTCTGTATGATATGGGTAGTGTATCATTAAGACTTTAACTGGCACATCTTTGTACAGTTCAATTCTCTCATCGAGCCAAGAGATCTGTTCTGGCTGAACTCTTCCAGTATCGGCATCTAAAAGGAAGAAACTGTAGCTTCCAAACTTAACAACGCCGTAAAGGGGACCAAAGTACTTCTCCCAGAAGTAAGATCCCTTCTCAACTGCAGTATTATCGTTGTTACCCTGTACCACTATTAGAGGAACCCTTAACCTGACTAGGTCTTGATACATGCTCTTGAATGGATCTTCTTCATCTGCTTTCGCAATTCCATCGATGAGATCTCCTGTATGAACCATTATATCAGGTCTTAGACCGTTTACTAGAGCGATGAGTTGTCTGAACAATTCTCGATTCTTTAGAAGCTTTGCCTTCCTCCTTACTCCATAATGATTGTCTGTTATGTGGATTACATTCAATTTTTCTGGATATTTTTGACCAAAGACGTATACTGCGTTAGGTTCTGTCAGTTCAGTAGCCCCACTCTTGACTGTTAGATTGAAAAGACCTTCTGGGATCCCTTCTGGCACCTTCACAGTTATCTTAAGCACTCCTTTCCCAACATCCTCGGTAGCAGCGACTTCTAGAGCATACTCATAGCCTTCTGTGAAAAGGGATCTGATGTATACGCTTGGCTCAGAACCGATGAGTTCCTTTTTCGCGTATATATCCATTTCCTCGTTATAGATCACAAATGCAGGAGTTCCTAAGCGAGGATAGAAGATGCCGTTCAAGGGATCTGTATGATAATCTGGGAACGGTAAGACTGAGTCTGGCGTTGCACTTACCGCAGTTCCTACTATGGGAATCGATAAAGTTAGCAGAATTGAAATTATAGAGATTAGGGCGACAATATTCGAAATTCGAACCTTTATCATACCTGACCCTATGAGTGTCGAATCTGTTTCCTTAATATTTATGGGGTTGTTAAGATTTCAACAGCCCAAGCTTTCTCAACTGGGAGAGAGTCCTCTCTCTCAGCTTTGAGACCACCTCAAAATCAACCAGCACTTTTCCTTTTTCAAGCATCTTGACATATGCTGGCTTCATCTCAACCCCGCACCTATCGCAAACTGGAGCCTGCGCACCCTTTGGTGTGATTGAATAAGTTAAACACTCAGGACACCTGAAGAGATCCTTGCTCCCTGAACAAATCCCCCTTTTAGCTATAGACTTGCCTTCGACTTCTACAACATCCATCCCAAAATCTATAGGATTGGCTCCCGTTATCCTTGTCCCAACTCCAAATGCATCAGCTCCGGCCTCTGCATACCTTGCGACGCTGTACTCATCTAAGCCACCAGAAAGGAATATCTTGACGTCCTTGTAACCCCTTAGATCAAGTTCCCACCTTACTTCCCTTATTATCTCCTCCATATCTCCTCTTCTTGATCTTGGAGTGTCTAACCTAACCCCTGCTAGCCTATCCTTTAAGGCCTCTGCAGCCATAAGAGCCTCAGCCTTTTCGTCGAAGAAAGTGTCAACTAAGGCTATTCTAGGGACTTCTTTGGGCATGGCCTCATCAAAAGCCCTCCAAGCTTTAACCTGATCACCAGCTATCACCATTAACGCGTGCGGCATCGTTCCTACGGGCTTGAATCCTAGTTCCTCGACTAAGATCCCAGATGAGCCATCACATCCCCCAATTATGCTAGCCCTTTCTATGGCTAGGGAGATAGCCGGGTGATTTCTTCTTATCCCGAAGTTGATGACTGGTTTCCCTCCTGCTGCGATCTTAACGTGTGCAGCCGCGCTGGCAACGCCAGAGAGGGAACATAGAAACCCTAATATACTGGTCTCTAATGCCCCGAATTCCTCATACGGCCCTTCAATTCTCATTATGGGAATTTTAGGATGAAAAAGGCTGCCATCTGGCAGGGAATACAGGTCAACTTTCTTTCCTTCCATGAGCTTGACTACTTCCTCAACTCCAGCTAGTACTCCCCACTTCCAAGGCTCATGAGGTGGTATCCTTGATTTTGGAAGGGATCTCGCTGCTATCTCCGCCACTACCTCCTTCTTGCTTATTCCAAGCCTCTTCATTGTTTTCAAAGTTCTGAGAAAGTACACATCAACGACCTTTCCCTCTTTTATCTCTTCCTCCGTAACCACGTAAAATTTGCGCTGCAAGGTTATCAAAAAGCATCCCATAAGATAGTTAAAAATCATGCTAGTACATTTTTCTGCCTAAACAGAGAGTAGGTCCTCTATCTATGCTTGCTTTAATAGAATTGATAAAAGTGTCGCAATAATACCTGCTATGAGCATCTTTATCCCGTATATTGACCGTTGCTTCAAGTTACCTGCTCCTATCATGTAGCCAAGGGCGAATAGAGTTATGAAGATTATTATTAGAGAAGAGAAAGCAGCATATTCAACTGGATATGGTTTCTTTAAGCAAATTAGGAAAGGCGAGATGCCTATCATGGCCATAAGCACCGGAGCTATTCCATCAACCAAAGCTGTAAAGGATGAAACAAATTTGCTTGCCTTTGCCAATAATGTATCTTGAAGATCAACAAGGACTGCTGATTCAAGCTCTTCTAACCTTTTCTGTCTCTCTGCAGACTCTATTAGGTATACAGCAAAGATACCGGAGGTTCCTAGGGCAATTCCGGTGCTTACGGTTATTCCAACGATGAGAGAGGGGTCAAGGCTTCCCGTGATGTAAGCACCTATGAGGATGCCTAGCGTCGTCATAGCTCCGTCGAAAGCATTGGCTCCAAAATACCTCCGGATTATGCCTTCGGCCCTCCACATCTCCACATAACTACGGAACCTATCTAAAGTCTCACCAATCCGATGGATTATCTCCCTCAATTGGGAGATCAAGGGTATCTGCATGTATGGACCGCTCCTTCTTAAGATGAGTTGCCAAACTAATTTATTTATCTTTATTGGTTCTAACGAAATTAGGCATCCTAAAATGGTGGAACTCGTTATAGAAGAGTATAGCTTTGGGAGGATAAGGATTGGGGGTAGCGACTATACAAGAGACGTCATAATACACAAAGGGAAGGTTTACGATAACTGGTGGAGGAAAGAGGGTCATAATTTGGTTCCTGAGGACTTAGAGATTATATTGAAGGATCCTCCATCCATTTTGATTATTGGCACGGGATATTTTGGTCTCATGAGGGTTCCTGAAGAAACAGTAAAGTTCCTGAAGGAAAAAGAAATAAAAACGGTCATAAAAAAGACAGCTGATGCCTGTAAGACCTTTAATGAATTGTCAGGAAAGCAAACTGTTTCTGCAGCACTACACCTCACGTGTTGAAATCTGATTTAAGAGCTTCCCCTAGTTTAAGGTAACTAACTACTTTGGTTGTCTGTCTTATAAAATCTGGAAGTAATCTCACTAGTTCTGGTCTCAAAAACCTCTCATCGCCCAATACAAATGTTCCGTAGTCCTCGGATGATCTTATAACCCTACCTAGAGCCTGTGATGCCATTCTCATTGCTGGCACGATGTATGCATAGTAGATCCCTTTTCTCTGCCCATATATCTTCTGGTTATACTCTACATCAAGTTTTGTTCTTAGTGTAAGTCTTGCAAATGGAACTCCGACAACGAAGGCTCCAACTAGCTCTTCTCCTGGAAAATCAGCTCCTTCAGCAAACCGTCCTCTTACCGGCGCAACTAGAACCCCCCTACCTCCGGCTTTCTTGAAGCTCAAGAGTAAGTTCCTAGCTTCATCTCCTTTCATGCCTTCTTTCTCAACAAAGAGTTCTCTTTCACAATCTATTGCACAATCCAGTATGTCTGGCATCAGATCGTTTTGGATTCTGTAGCTTGCCGTAAATATCGCTACGTTCCCTTTTACCCTTTCTAAAAAGGTTCTTATGGACATAGCATATTTCCCTATTGTGTCTTCGTCAAGCATCTCCCCCTTAGTTGATAATCCAGTCAAAATGAAGCTCCTTATCTTGTTGAGATCTGCAGGAGATGGAAATACCTTACCAATGCAGTCCGGAACTCCAGACATCTCCGCAAAGGCTTCTATAGGTGTTAAGGTTCCAGATATGAAAATGCAGTTTCTGAATTCTCCCCAAACTTCTGATAGAAGTTCTGCACTTCTCATATCCCAAACCTCGAGGTAAAGTCTGTTTTTCTCTTTGGATGATATGTAGGCAATGCCATTAGTTCCTAACCTGTCCAGAGCAAGCATAAAGAACCTTGCAAGGTGATGAAGCGATGATCTAGGTGCCTTGCCTTCCTCAACCCTGCTTGCCTGAATCTTTGAGCCCAGGCTCAACATGACCTTCAGGTGTTTTGTCTTAATTCCTGAATCTCTTATTATATCTAGGGGGTAGAACGTGCTTTCTTCTTCCGTTGCTAGGGATAATCCGTCGAGGACCCTAGATAGCCTTTCAAGAACCTCTTTAACTTCTTTTGGGGCAAATCTTCCGAATTCTTCAATCTCTCTTATGGCTCTTCTCACGGTTTCGGTGCTAATTCTGTCGGAGTGTAGGTTTCTTACGGCATCAGTGAGATTGTGGGCTTCATCCACCACAAGAGTCGAGAATGTGAAGGGAAACCTCCTCCTTACAACCCACCCCATGGGGCTAAGAACGTAATTATAGCTTAGACTCACCACCTTCGCGTGCCTAAGCAGTTCAAGCTGCAAGTAGTAAGGACACATGTTTTCTGTTGCCGCTAATTCCAAGATATCAGTGAAGAGAAGCGGACCTCCCTCAAGCATATCATTCCTTAACTTGGTCCTTTTGTAGAAGGGACATTCCTTCTTTTTCAGCTTACAGAGGTTGGAGACTGCCTCATATCCTTTAATCCCCAATTTCTTAGCTTGAAGACACATATCTGCCTTTCCTCTAAAGGAAAGACCAAATATGCCCTCATTTACATGTTCGCAGATTACCCTGAGCTCTTCTATTGGTCTATCGGTTTCATTTCCCGTTCTGACTGCCCAGATTATGCCTCCTCTCCTTTCTTCCTTAAGGTAGATTGGCAATAAGGCCGCAAGTACGGCAGGAGTCTTCCCAAAACCAGTTGGAGCATGAATGCAGACGTTTCTACCCCTTTCTGTAGCCTCTTGGATGAGTGCTATAAGTTCTTCTTGTCCTTCTCTTGCCTTATAGGGAAAGTACTTCACTATGGTCAATGTGCTCATCACTAAGACAATTGTCCAATATCAACCTTTTCTTAAGAGGTGATCCAAACGCCAACTATTTTCGATAGATTGGTGCTCAAAGCTGCGGAGCAAATACCTAGAGGGAAGATAACTACTTTTGGAGAAGTGGCTAAAGCACTTGGAGATGTAAGAGCTGCTAGAGCTGTGTCAATTAGCGTCCTTAGAGATGTTAAGAGCAGAGGTGGTCCTTGGCATCGCTTTGTCGCTTCTGATGGTTCTTTAGGGGCAATGGCTGGAAAAAAGCGTGAGTTACTTCTATCAGAGGGTATTCCTATTATAAATAGTAGAATTCGTGATCTGGAGAGATTTCTGGTTAAGGCAGATGAGATTGACGTTCCTCCTATTTTACTTAAGATGAGGCTTGCTCAGAAAAAGCTGAGAGAAAGGGTTGTTCTTGAAGATCGTTTGGAGGAAGTAGATCTGGCTGCTGGAGTTGATGTGGCCTACGGTTTGTATAGAGGACTTGAGGTAGGATATGCCGCTTGCGTAGTTGTAGATTCTAAGTTAGATAGGGTTGGATTTAAAACGGTGAGGATGGAAACTACATTTCCCTATGTTCCAACTTACTTGGCATTTAGGGAAATGCCTTTTATCGCGGCTTCAACAAAAGGAATTCAGTTTGACCTTCTTCTCCTAGATGGTCATGGAATAGCCCACCCAGAGAGGGTTGGCGAAGCTTGTCATGCTGGATTGGTCTTTGGAAAACCATCCATAGGTGTAGCCAAGTCTATTTTGGTTGGAAAGGTTGTAGATAGCGTTATTATGCACAAAGGGGAAAAGATAGGCTATTTAGTTAGAAAAGAAGGTCAAAGTCCCGCATTTGTATCTCCAGGACACCTGGTTTCCCTTGAAACGTCCAGATCGATAGTAGAAAAATTCTGGGGGAGATATAAACAACCGAAGCCGCTAGTTTTGGCTCATGAAATTGCGAAAAAGTTAAAGCGAGGAGATGTACCACCAACAATCGATCTCCTTCATGAGGGTGGTTGAATGGGGGAGAAGGTGAGAGCGCACGTATTTGTCTCAGGAATTGTTCAAGGAGTATTTTTTAGGGCCAACACTAAGAGGGTGGCGGATAGGCTTGGAGTAAAGGGTTGGGTCAGGAACCTATTAGATGGAAGGGTAGAAGCAGTCTTTGAAGGCGATAAAGAGGCTGTTGACAAGATAATAGAGTGGTGCAGGTCGGGACCTCCTCTCGCAAGGGTTGACCATGTTGAGGTGCATTGGGAGCCCTACAAAGGAGAGTTTGAGGGATTTACCATAAGATATGGCTGAAATCCTGGACCTGGACTCTCTAGCCTAAAGTTTATAATGCTGCCGCCTTAAGATTAGGCAGGGCTAAGATAAGCAGAGAATTACCAAGTGGATGCGATCTAGAAAGGTTAATTGAGCAAAATGGTGTGGATACGGAGTCCGTAGAGAGGGTATCTCTGAGCCAGAGTGTTAATGATCTAATCCTTTACAGGATCAAGGAAGCACCCTATTTTGACGATCTTCTTGAGACTTACATCGTTGATACTCCTGAAGCCAGAGAAATAGCTGCTTATCAACACATTGTAGGCAGTCAACTTGAATCAAAATGCCTAAACTGTGCTCGCAAGATGATTAAGCCTATTCTTGAGCTTACATCCATTAGTAAAGCGAATGCAAGCAGAATTGTCCATCTACATGTCCTTAGGGCGGCTCCAGGTTATCATTTGCATAGCGCTCTTGAAGAATCTCTTGGTGAGATAAGACATGCCTTTGTAAGACCAAGATATGTTAAGGTTTCCTATAGAGACCACTTAGGCGCCGAATCTATGATCTTAAGGGTTGACTATAAGGATTTTAGTTCTGTTCCAGTAAGAGAAGAGATAATAGTAGTTAAGCCAGATACAGAGGCAACTGGCAGAACAGCAGAAGTCTCTTTGAAGTCTTTCTTCGAAAAATGTGAGGAAATAGACTCTAGGATAAAGGAATTAATTCTTTACGGATTCATCTCAGCGAAGGGTCTCTTAAAGATAAAGGAGACAGCTTCTTCGCTTGGTGTTGGGAAAATAATTGCCTTTGCATTTGTGGACCTTACTGCTTTAGCCTATAACAACTATGACATGGTTCTATATGGGATTGATGAAAGTTTATGGAAGGAGAAAAAGCAGTTAAGTAGGCTAGGAAGCATTGTAGCCAAAGAAACCTTAAGATCTATGGTTTCTATGTATGTTCCGGGACTAGACCAGCCAGGAGATTTCTCAGAGAGACAGAAAAGACTTTGGAATGGTGAGAAATGGACCTATGGCGATATATTGGGCCATTTAAGGAAGACAGCGGACATAATTAAGTCAATAAAGGCTATTCCAGGGGCTTTAGAGCCTTGGCAAGAGAAGATTGCTAACAAGCAATTGGAAATGCTTTATATGAAGATAAGGGAACTCTCCTCCAAAGGGGGATCATATGATACTATCTGATCGCGATATACTTTCTGCTATGGAGAAGGGAGAGATTAAGATTGTTCCGTTTGATATGAATATGTTAGGTCCATGTTCGGTGGATTTAACGCTTTCCAGCAAGTTTAGGCTATTTAAGCCTGGGACCATAGTGGATCCTGAGTCCCTTGAGAGCATTGATAGAGGAGCAGAGCTAATAGATACCGAAGGAGAGCCCTTCCTTATCTCGCCAGGTCAATTTGTGTTAGGACGCACCAGGGAGAAGATAACAATTTCAAAAAATTTAGCAGCCGTCTTAGAAGGAGGAAGCAGTATTGCAAGACTTGGAGTTATCGTTCACGCTGCTGGGTT
>Ga0180300_10000741_pt1 | contig 14687 bp, 16 predicted proteins | sample GuaBasSediGuay15_FD_121798 | JGI IMG/M metagenome (GOLD analysis project Ga0180300, IMG submission 121798) | Subseafloor sediment microbial communities from Guaymas Basin, Gulf of California, Mexico - Guay15, Core 4569-2, 21-24 cm | ecosystem: Environmental > Aquatic > Marine > Hydrothermal... | reverse complement strand
CATGGAGTGCTGAAGGGCTTGCGAACGATGTCGGACCTTCTACAATTCGATGGGTGAAACTTGCTTCTGATCCCTCTTCTAACCAGATACTTCTTGGCACCCTTGATGGAGGTAGGGACGTGAACGTACAGGTTTGGAGCGGCTCTGCTTGGGGCAGTGTTTTTGAGGTAACGGCTGGAGCTGAGACTAATGTACATAGAGCCTTCGATGTAGCTTGGGAGAATTCAACGGGTGTGGGCATGGTTTCATATGGGGAAAGTATCGATACACCAAGATACAGAACATGCTCTGGAACAAATTGTTTTAATGGGATATGGAGTGCAGAGCTAAGCGCTAATGATGTTAATCCGGGTGCAGGTGACCCAGAGTGGATTAGGCTTGAGCCGGATGTAAACTCGAATAATATATTTTTAATGCACGCAGATGATGCCAACGATATAGGTGTGCAGCGATGGGATACAAGCATCTTCACCGATGCAACAAACGTGGAGTTATCATCGCGAAATAATTTTGAGGCTTTTGACATAGCATGGAAGCAGGATATAACTCCGCCTACGATAACTATAATCGCTCCAGGCGATGGAGCAAATGTAAGTGGCTTGGTTTATATAAACGCTTCTATTTTTGATGTTAAATCCGGGATAAACTCCTCGTTGGTATTTGCTAATGTCTCAAACTCAACCGACTCTTTCACCTATTCCATGAGTTTATATCAAGGAGATATCTACAATGGAAACTGGTCGGTACTCTGGGATACCACCGCTCTTGCAGATGGTTACTATAACATTACTGTAAATGCTACCGACAACTCCCAGAATTCCAATGTCTCTGCATATATTACGGTGTATATCGACAACACTCCTCCGAGTGTAACAAATATAAATCCTCCAGATGGTACCATAGTAAGCAGTATTCAGGAAATAAATGCGACAGTAGTAGATAATTATGTCGGAGTAAGCACAGTATATGCAGTTGTTTCAAACACTACCTATAGTGCAATTTATACAATGACTTTAAAAACAGGCAATGTTTGGAACTATAGCACATGGAACACATCAGAGTTGGTTGATGGAAGGTATAATATAACAATAAATGCGAGTGATATTCTGGGGAATTACAACGATACGGAATATGTAACTGTAGTGGTGGACAACTATAAGCCTATAGTAACCTTGGTTTCTCCTACTCCTTCCAATAACTCTATTTTAGATACTAGCTGGCTTTATATTAACGTAACCCTAAACGAAGAGGGTAGCGTTGCCTTACTTGAATTAAACGGAGTAAATTACACGATGAATCAAAGCACAACAACTAATTTCTGGGCCAATTTATCCCTTACAAGTCTTTATGGCATTTATTATGCTGGAAACTATACCTTTAAAGTATATGCAAACGACACAGCAAATAATTGGAATGTAAGTGAAACAAGAACAATAACAGTAAAAGGAAGGATAGATGTTGAAGGTATAACAAGTCTTGCACCGAGCAACATAACTACTCCTTCCTATAATGTAACTATGTTGAAGTTCAACTTAACTGCAAAAGGCGAGAACATAAGTATTTCTTCACTGAGAGTGAAGAAAACAGGAAACTATCCTTATACTTTTGTAAATGTCTCAGTATACTGGGATACTCTTGGAAATACGATCTCAAGCTCCAATACTTCCTTACAAGCAGATGATGTACTGCTAGCAGGTCCGGTTTCCTTTGCTTCCAATGAATACGCCACAATGTTTCCTAACTTAATGGTGAATGTGACTAGTCCAGTAACATTAATTATAGTGTATGATGTTGGTAAGATAGAGTAAACTTTATTAAAGTTGAAAAATAAAAAAAGTGAGCGGATAAATATATGATGATTAGGATAATCATTACCTTAATTATTCTAATTTATGCCTCAATTTTAGACTGGAAGTATCGTGAGATAGATGACAAGTCTTGGATTACTCCTTTATTATTAGGGATATTTTTTCTTTTTTATGACTATTATAGATTCAAAACCATGGCTTTGATGAAAACCTACTTTTTTTCGATTGCGATAGCTTTTATTCTTGCAGTTTTTCTGTATTACTCTGGTTTGATGGGAGGAGGAGATGGGAAAATTCTTATAGGAATAGCTTCTATGTTTCCCTATTTCCCATACGAAACCTTCTCCATATTTCCTTTATTTGTATTAAGCGTTTTTTCAAACGCCATAGTAGTCTCTTTGATTATTCCTTTGATATTCTTTTTCTATAATTTGAGAAGAAGAGTCAAACCAACAAATTTAAAAGAATTTTGTATGCTTTTTTTAGGATATAAGAAAAAAATCAAGTATATGAGAGAATTTGAGGTAATAATGGACAAAATCTTCATAAGAGCCAAAGATATAGATATGTATTTAGATTCTAAGGGAAAGGAAAAAGTAACCGGAGATGAAGAAGTATGGGTAACTCCGGCTTTACCCTTTGTAATTCCGATTACCATAGGATTTTTAATATCTTTAAAATACGGAGATTTAATAAGCTGTATAGTGGTGAAACTCTATGAATAAAGCTTTACATGTTGTGATATCGTCAATTTTGATATTTTTTATAATACTTGTAACTACAATGGCTACCTATTTCTGGGGCTTACCTGTTATTGAAAAATCAAAGGACGCAGCGATTTTTGAAGCAATGAAAACAAATATGAATAGCTTGAGTGAGACGATAAAAATAGTATCAAGAGAAGGAGAAAATTCAAGAAGAATCTTCATAATACATATACCCAAGGGGAGGCTTTATTTCAATGATACGAGCGAGCTAATTTATTATGAGCTTGATACCAAAGCCAATATAGCTGAACCAGACTCGCAGGTATATGAAGGCAACCTCTTGATTTGCGGAGAAAAATCTCCACATGGTGGAGTGATTGCCAAGATAATAATAAATTGCTCTTCTTTGAACATAGATTTAATAAACAGCTTTTCTCTTGGAAAAGGTTATTTCAATCTTTCAATAGAGAATGAAGGAGTTAATCAGAGCAAAGTGATGTTAGAGGTGGTGGTTTGAATACAATAACTTTTTTAATGCTTGTGCTTTTGGGAATATCCTTAGTTTCCCTGAGTTTTTTTGTTTTTGAAAATTTAAAGGAGTCTCAAGCAAAGGTTTCTGCGAGAGAGTCTCTAAATGAAATTACTTCTTATGTTGCTAGTGTTGTAGTAGATGCCTACGAGCAAGCAAATAAAAACTTTTTTACATCAGAGACTCAGCCGGTTGTAAATATCTCTATAAATCTTCCAAGGAAAGTAGGAGGAAAAAGGTACTATGTAAAGTTAGAAGGAGATAATATGACAGTAGTTGGCAATTTTGCAACGACAAACATATCTTCAGGCATTGAAAAAATTTTTGCAGAAACGGCAGATGGAGTAGTTCAATCCTATTCTTTCTTGCCCTATAATCTCACGGGAGGAGGGGAGATAGATAGTTTTGGAACAGCGCATTATGTTCAAATTTTTAGATTTAATGACACGTTGGTAGTGATTATTACGTAGTAACAGTTAAGAATCTTAAAAAACATTATAATTCATGGTTAAAATGAAGTTGAGAAGAATAAGAAAGGAAAAGCCGGCTAAAATTATGGGTGAGAAAAGCATAGTAGGTTTAGATATAGTTTATCCCGTCATACCACCTTATGCTTTTGCAAACATAAAGTATGTTGAAGAGGAGAAAAATCTTGTTTATTTTGTTATCGAACCCACGCTTGCCGAGAGCGAAAAGAGAATACTAAAAAAGATCGAGAACATCATGATCGAGATACTTGATGTAAATTTTTTTGGCATTAGAAAAAAAGGCAAGGCAAAGGAGTACATGGAGCACAAGATCGAGGAGATAATAAGGGAGTATGAAATAGAGGTTCCAGAAAAAAGCAAAGGCAAAATTAAATATTATATCATAAGGGATTTTGTTGGTTTTGGAAAGATAGATGTTCTGATGAACGACCCGAACCTTGAGGATATCTCATGTGATGGTGTAGGAATTCCAATATACGTTGTGCATAGAAATTATGGTTCCATAAGAACGAATGTAAGTTTTGAAGATAGCGATGAGCTGGATTCGTTTGTGATAAAGCTTGCTCAGTGGTGCGGTAGGCATATTTCTGTTGCCGAGCCGCTGCTTGATGGAGCTTTGCCAGATGGCTCAAGAGTTCAAGCGACCTTTGGTTCAGATGTTACAAAGAAAGGTTCAACCTTTTCGATAAGAAAGTTCAGAGAAATTCCCATGACTCCATTAGATTTAATAGAAAACAACACGGCAGACTCAATTATGATGGCTTATCTATGGTTTGCGATAGAAAACAGGGCTTCAATACTAATTTCGGGAGGCACGGCTACAGGAAAGACGACGATGCTCAATGCTTTGTCCCTATTTATAAGACCGGAGTTTAAGATAGTAAGCATAGAGGACACGCCGGAGCTTAATTTACCCCATGAACATTGGATACCTGCAGTTGCAAGACCTGGATATGGTCCTCCAGAACTTACTGGAGAAAGATATGGAGAGGTAACGATGTTCGATCTTCTTAAATCTGCTTTAAGACAAAGACCGGATTATATAATAGTCGGAGAAGTGAGAGGAAAAGAAGCTTTTGTTCTCTTTCAAGGAATGGCGACGGGACATGCGGGTTTGGCTACAATTCATGCAGATAGTGTTGAATCTCTCATTCAGAGACTGACCACACCACCAATAAATCTCTCGCCTTCCTTGCTCCAAGCCTTAGATATAATTTTGTTCCTTACCCATGCGAGAGTGAAAGAAAAGCCTGCGAGAAGGGTTAGTCAGGTGGTAGAGATCACAGGCATTACGCCTGAAGGTGAGATAGAGACAGGGGAGGTTTTCAGATGGCATGTTAGAGAGGATATATTCGAATTTACTGGCAGAAGTAAAATACTTAGCGAACTCGTCGAAACGCGTGGCGAACTTTCGGTATGGTTATCCGAAACCGAAATATGGCAGGAAATAGAGACAAGGAAGAGCATACTTGAGTGGATGATTAAAAAGGGCATTAGAGACTATGAGAGCTTTACAAAAACTATAATGGAATTTTATAGGGATAGGGAAAACTTTCTAAAAAAGATTGAGAGGGGTTAGATTTGAAGCTTAGTCTTGAGAGTTATTCTTTGTTTGCATATAAAAAATTGCATCCCTTCGCAGAGAAAATTTCTGAGCATTTCGAAGACCTCAGAAAGGAATTAAGGAAGGGAAATATAAACGTGACTCTGGTAGCGTATTTAAGCGCTGCTATACTAACATCTTTTTTGGTATTTGCTGTGTCTTTTCCGCTATTTCTTTTTATTCTCTTAATTTTTGACAAGATACATTTTATTTCCATGCTTTCCATTTTTTTCCTTTCGATCGCAATCTCTGGAATAGGTTTCCTCATCTTTATTTACTATGCGAAGTATAGAGCGGGAGAGAGAATGCGCAACATAGAGGTAAACCTACCCTATGCCGTGAATCACATGGCTACCATAGCTGCCAGCGGGGTTCCACCTATAGCCATATTCAGGTCGTTGATAAAAGCAGATTATGGAGAGATATCAAAAGAAGCGCAGGAGATAGTTAGAGATTGTGAGGTTTTTGGCTATGACATCACAGATGCTATTGTAAGAGAAGCTGAAAGAACTCCTTGCCTAAAATTCAGAGAACTTTTAATTGGCATGAACTCAACCATAAAGGCTGGCGGAGACTTAGATGCTTTTTTAGCTGGAGAAGCAGAGGTTTTATTAACAGAGTTCAGACGCAAATGGAAAAATATAATTGAAAAGCTTGGGATATACTCAGAGGTTTATGTAACTCTTTTTGTTGCGGCTCCAGTTTTTTTCGTTGTTATGGGGGTAATAATGGGTATAGTGGGCGGCGCAAGAATAGACCCTCTAGAGGTTTTGAAATTTGGAATATATTTTGGAATACCCATAGCGAATATCGCATATCTCTTGCTTATAGAGGCAAGCATACCCAAAATGAGGGTTGACTGAAAAATGAAAATGAAAAGAAAAATAAAGGAGGAGAAATACATTTACTTAATAACTTTTGCAATACTCTTAGCTGTTTTCATGCGCATCCTTATAGTTTATTTGACAGAAAGGGTTTTTCTATTTGATATATTAACATTCATTGGCACAATATTAGGTATTTTGCCATTATTCATTTATAAATATCTAGAATATAGGAGAATAAAGGATATAGAGGAAAGATTTCCAGATTTTCTTAGAGATTTAGCAGGATCAAGAGAAGCGGGAATGACCTTGCCCTATGCTTTGATGCATGTTTCTAAGCTTGATTATGGTTATCTAACTCCCGAAATAAAAAAGATAGCAGACCAGATATCTTGGGGAATCCCTCTTAGAAAAGCTTTTGAAAACTTTTCCAGAAGGATTAAGAGCAAGCACGTACAAAGGTCGACCTCGATTATCATAGAAGCAGATAGGTCAGGAGGAAAGATAACAGCGATCCTCGAAGCAGTTGCAAGGTTCAGCAGGGTCATGAGAGATATAGAGAAAGAGCAGATAGGTACATTAAGAACCTACACGATAATAATCTACTTCTCTTATGCGGTATTCATAGTTATCATAATTTTACTACTCAGAACTCTGCTAACTGGTTTAGTTCAGCTTGGAGGCGTGGTTGTACCTGTAAGAATTAAGGAGTTCAACATGCTTTTATTCAGAATGACAATAATTCAAGGAGTTTTCACAGGCTTGGTGGCAGGAAAGATTGGAGAAGGCACGATACTCGATGGGATAAAGCATAGCTTTATCTTAGCCTTTATAGGGTTTCTCTCCTTTGAAATATTTATATGGTAGAGAGAAATGGCGGGAAAAAACATAGATTTTATAGTCGGTGTGTCGCTATTCATGATAGCGATAATCTTCACAATAATGATTTCTCTGAATTATTTATCTCCAAGCAGGAGCGAAGTTAAAACCTCTGAACTTAAAGGAGAGCTCTTTAAAGCTTGTGAATTGCTGACGAAAAGCAGAGGAAAGCCGGTAAACTGGCATACCACAAGCAATTTAGAAAAATTGGGGCTTGCATTCTATGATAAAAATAAGAAAGAAGTTATAGAGGGTGTACTGGATGAAAACAAGGTAAACAAACTTTATTCAATAGAATATACGAAGGCAAAGGAGGCATTAGGGCTAAAAAGAGACATGAACATAAGGTTTGTTCCTAAGGTTGAAGACTGGTGGAACTCCAGCTTTAAGTATAGAAAAGCATTATTGGTAAATTCTTCGTTAAATTTAAATGTGAGCGTAAATCTGAGCTTTCCAAGAGCACATGCTCATATAACAAGCGTAAGGATAAGAAGTTCTTCATCTTCAATATCTTTCGAGATAAAAAATCCTGAATATTGGGATTCAAATAAATCTTGGTTAAAATACTGCACGATAGAGTTTAAAACAAACGGAGAAAGACTGTTCTATGTTTACTACGATAATTCAACTTTATCGCCAGCGAACACTACTTTGAATTTAGTACTCTCAAATGTAAGCGTTGAAATAGGAGAGGAGGAGAGATTCTATAACTTTCCAACCTATGGAAAAACAAATATAGCAAATAAAGAAAATGCGGTAGTGCATAGAATATTGAATATAAGAGAAGCTCCCAGGATAGCATATGTCAACGGAAGCGAATATGAATTTAATTTAACAGAGAATCTCGGATATTCCTTGGATTATTATTCCCAGACCAATATCTCGGATTTAATCGATCGCATATTTTTCTACGACGTCGTGGTGGTGGGGAGCGAGGCTGGAGAAAACTCTGTGATAAATGCAAATCTTTCCAATACAATGGTCTTTGATTATGTTTATCTTGGCGGTTGCTTAGCGGTGTTTGGTCAGGGTAGCAATTATACATGGCTAAGCAACTTCGGCATTCAGGGTTGGGATATTTCAGGAGAAAACCAGACCGTTGCAAACTTTTCATTGAGGATTATTCGCTCCCCAAACAATTTAGCACAGGTTTACCTGAGTAATGACAGCATATACCTGAGCGGAGCCTTATATACGAGCGTTCCAAAAGTTATTAACAGAAGCTTGTACAACAGAATAGACAAAATAACCATAAACAGAACAGAGTTCAACGAAAGTTTAATTAAAAATGGGTACTTCGATACGAACGCAAATTACTGGAGCTTCAGCTCAACAGACCCCAATATATCGGGAGGATGGGAAGCTTCGGGTAATATTTATGTTGATGTCTCCTCCCCGGATATAACAGGCATGGGAGAATGGAATCAGAGTTTTACCTATTCGAATACAACTTTACTTAACAAAGCAAATCTAAGCTTCTGTTACAATGTTAGTGCATGGAATTCTTCTGGAGCGAGCAATATTCTGAGAGTGAGCCTAAGGCTACCGAATGGTAAGAGCGAAGAAGTATGGAGTGAGAGTTTAACGGGATTAACCCAAGGCTGGGTATGCATCTCAAGGGATATCTCCAGCTTAGTATATGAGACCGGAGAGTATAATCTAAGGCTAATAGCGGAGCTATCCACTGGAGCAGGAACACCCGAGGTTAAGATTCAGTGGGACAACATAAGCCTTAACTTAAGCTATAATCCAGCTATATGGATCTCAGGCGAAATAGGAGATGGGAAAATTACAATAACGGGAGATGAGCCGAGTTCCACAAAACATGATAGACTGATAGAGAACGTCTTGGAGTGGTGCCTGCCAGAGAAAAATAAGTATGTTTATGAGATGGTGGCAGAGGCATGGTAGATAGAATGGATAAAATAGATAGAATAGATAGAAAAGCAAACACCGGGTTTCTATACACCTATGAAGCAGTTATTGCGGGAGTTGCTGTGATACTGTTCGTCGCAACCCTTTTGCATGTTTCCCCGCATCAGGAATTCTGGAGTTCTTCGGACTTAAAAGAAAAAGCCTATGATTTTCTTCGCGCCTCTGACAACGAAGGTATCTTGAGAAGAGCAATAGTCAATGGCGAGTGGAATCTGCTTGAATACAGAATAAATCAATCTTTGCCTTTGACAATGGGTTATAGGATAGCGGTGTATAATGAAACGGGAGCTTTGCTATGGAGCTACTCTAAGGGGAGCAAAGATAACAAAGATGTTGTTGTGGCAAACTATATCATCTCAGGCTATAATTCAACGTTTTACTTAGCTTACATTACAATGGAGGCATGGCATGAATAGAGCACAGTTCTTTATAATATCAGCCGTAGTAATAGCTTCGATATTTATCTATATAGCATTCTACTCTACCTCTCTCGTAAGAACAAACATAGGAGCTATGGCTTATCAAAACTTGGAAGCCTACAATCTCTTTGAGAATATAAAAGAAGAGTGCAAAAACGCTGTGGATATTGCTATTAGAAATAAAAGAGATTTAAATGAGACTTTGCTTAGATATAAAAACTTCTCAGAAAACTGGGCAAAGAGAATGAATTATAATTTAGATTTGAATTATGAGGTATATGATAAAGATGTTTATTTTGAAATTGAACTAAATTCTATTGGAATAAAAATAAAGGATGCCTTCTGGTATAACTCTTCTTTGCAATATTATAGTAGATGAGGCAGAAGACCCCGTTACTTGTAGCGGGGATGAATGCCGTTCAAATGTGCTCAACTCTCTCGATATATCTTCTAATCGTTTCTGCTGAAACTTCTCCTGCTGTTCCAACATAGTAGCTTCTACTCCAGATCCGACCATTTCTAAACACCTCCCTTAGCTCAGAAAACTTTTCGAATAAAAGATAAACCGCTTACACCCTTCAAATATTAACAACATCCGATGGGTTGTACTTAGGGTCTATCTTACCTACGAATAAATGCACGTGATCTGGTCTAATCTCTATACTAACAGTTTTTCATCCTCTCTTTTCGATTAGGCTCTTAAACAGTTCTTCAAGGTATTCGGCAACCTCCCCGACGAGTACTTTCTTTCTGTACTTTGGGCAGAAAACTATGTGGTAGTTGGTATGATAGACTGCACTTCTACTTTTTTCTACTTCCATAAGGTATATATAATTCTCAACTCTTATTTAACATCAACTATGAAGGTTCAAAAAGTCATTAAATGCGGTATAGTTCATCTCACAAAGGTTAAGGCTAATCTGCTCAATCAGGAGTACGATAATTTAAATCATTTTTTGAAGACAGGAGAAGATTTGGGTGTGTATTCAGCTAACAAACAACAAGCTAAACGATTCTATAAGAGGTTAAGGATAAGGAGTACCCCTTGAGTATTCGCAAGGATTTAATTAAAGTGGAGAAAAGAGATATCAATACCAAACTCACAAAGTACTGGGCACGCATACCTGTGAAGGGGAGAAGAGGTGGTGTTTGGGTTGCTATCAAGCCTCATGAGGAGATCAAGCCCGAATATGAGATTTGCGATGCGAATCCAAGCTCATAAGGAGAAATGGTAGGTTTTTCCTCTACCTTACGGTTCAAAAATATGTTAGCATTAACATTCCTTCTAACCCCAGATAAAACGGCAGTAATTGCGGTTGACATAGGAGAAGCAAATCCCTTGACATCTGTGGTGTTGAGGGATGGTAAAATAAAATCAAAAGCAAATCAAAAGCAAAAATAACCTCTCCCAAGTTTTTGGCAACGGAAGTTAGAGCTATAAGAACATTGTATGCAAGGATAAGAAAGATGATAGGTAGGAAGAAGGTTAAGCACGGCAGACAAGTAATAAAGCGAATGGGAAGCGTTGAGCAAAGAAAGGTTACGGATATCCTGCACAAAGCAACAAGAGAGATCGTTGAGCAGGCTAAGCAGTTGAGGGAGGAGGGGTACGATGTGATAATAGCATATGGCGACATCAAAGGAGTAAGAAAACCCCGTATTAAAGGGAAGACGAGATGCCGAAAAAACAACCGCAAGGTGCATACAATGCCATCATTTAAGGTAAAGCACATGCTCACGTACAAGGCTCTATGGGAAGCCATTCTTTGTGTAGGGATTAATGAAGCATATACTACCAAGCAATGCCACAAATGTGGCTCGATGAATACTATCGTCAGAAAGAGGTTGTTCAAGTGCTTAGATTGCGGACTTGAATACAACAGAGATTTGAACGCTTCAATCAATATTGGTAACAGGCTGTCAGGCTACATGCTTGACAGCAGGGGGAGCGGTGGACCCCCCTTAACCTCCCCAGTAAGCATAATCCAGAAAGGGAACTTTTTAGTGGTTCGGCAAGCGAGGGAGGAAGCTCCGTCACTTGTGGCGGAGTAGTTCACTAATATAGCTCACCACTCAAAATCACTATACCTTCATTTGTAATCTCAAAGGGGTATATTTTCATACTATGCTTTGTTCCTCGCATCTTGACTACTACCAAGCTTCTCTTAAGTTCTCCTCTTTTTTCAGTTAATTCCAAGAGTATTAATCCATGCGCAATATATTCGGCAATCTTATATCTGTTATATCCGTAGGGTTCGGGTTTTTCAGATGTGAGCAGAGAAGTACAACCGATCTCGAGGAGTAAAGCATTGACCTTAAATATGGAGTCTCTTATCTGTGCATCGTCCAATCTGAAACCAAGGGCGGGAATCGAGTCCAGAACAAATCTTTTTGCGTTTATTTCCTTTGAAATCCTATGCACTTTGTACATCAGAGAGTCTATATCAAAGGGCTTTGGCTCTACATATTTCTCTCTTGAAGGAAGCCCTATTTTTGGAGTTGCTGCATCTATGATTGCGATCATATTTTCATCTTCCAGTGCTTCAATATCCCAGCCAAAGTTGGATAGATTTCTTCTCATATCTCGTGGTCTCTCTTCCATGCTCAGAAAAATTCCGGCTTCATTATACTTGGTAGCACCCATATATAGGAACTGCCAGCCGAGCAACGTTTTACCAGTTCCGGGAGAACCACTTATAAGTACGGTGTTACCTCTAGGTATTCCGCCATTCAATATTTCATCAAGCTTTGGTATTCCAGTTTTTGCTCTTTCCATAGCCATAGGCACCACCTATTTGAATACCTTCTTCAGGACAATCAATATAATGCCAGCATAGCATAATACTCCAGCCATGATTACAAATATTTTTCCTTTCTTATCCTTTATACTTTTTTCCTTGGTTTCGGTAATTTCCTCTTTCTCCTTGGTTTCGGCGGTTACGACCTTAATTTCCAAGGATTTTCCTTTGGAGTTATACTCATTACCATATATGTCAAGCCATTTGGCAGTGTAAGGCTTGAGTAGAACATCATCTTCGGATTCAAAATCAATTTTTTCTGAGTATGAGCTTTTGGGTGAGAGATTGGCAATGAAAATTTTTTTTCCCTCTTTTATCAATGGTTGAACAACCGTTATGTTATATGCCGTTTCTTCTCCGTAGTTTTCTATTTTAAATAGCAGAGAGATTTTATTTTCTTTTGTGGTGTAGCTTCTTGAAACTTTAATTTTCGGACCTTTAACGTTGATTTTAAGCTGTTTAGTGATATTTTTATTATCATAAATTGCTATACATTCAATCTTGCCTTCTCCACCCTTTATGGCTTTGATTATAAATGTTAGAGAAATCTCTTCTCCCTTCTTTAATATTCCTCTTGAATCCTTTTTTCCAAATACAACGTTTAAGTTTTCTGGGAGTTTTGTTATTATTTCAAAGTCAAATTCTCTATCTCCCGTATTCTTTAAGTTTATAACAACCTCAGCATAGTCATTTATGTTCATAAGGGTTTTTCCAGAGAGCGATAGGGAAGCTTTCATGATTTTTGAGAGAATTTTTACACGAGAACTTGAGTTCTCAAGGTATAGATTCCCAAGGTCGTCTTGGTAGCTTGCGGTAGTATAAAATGAATATTCTCTATCCTCCTTTACCTCTGGTAGAGATACGTTATATCTTAGAGTTATGGTTTCATCTACATCAATTTTAGCAAGCCTTTGGGTTGCGTTTGCTCTCAGTATAAAACCCTCTGGATAAAAAGAGGTTACCAGAACATTATATGCAGCTTTACTGCCGGCGTTTTTTACTTTTACCTCAACTTCAAGCATATTTTTATAGTAAATTTCCTTCTCAAAGCTGTGAGTTATTACAAGCATGGGGGCGTTAACATAGAGTTTAATAGATTTTTCTTTGCTGTACTCCTTTTTGAACTCGTCTTCGTACGTTACCTTTGTTTTCAGCTCATATTCTCCTTCTTTGCTTCCAATTACCGTGATTATATAAGAGACCTCTTCTCCAGGAGCAAGGTTGCCATGCCAGGAAGCGTTATTTAGCAAAGGTAAGCCCGATTCTTCAACAGCTTTTACATTATAAGCTTTTGTGTTGCCTTTATTTTTTAATGTAACTTTAATATCTATGCTTTCATTTATGTCAAGCTTTATTTTATCTTCGAAGGGTATTTTTTTCTTTATTACCTCCTTTTTAATCTCTATTTCGGGTTTTTTTTCTATGAATTTTATTTCTACCTTTTCGCTTCTCTCTCTTGTAATGACATTCCCATAGGCATCCTTATAGAGTATTATACTGTAGGTCTTGAAGATTATTGGAACATCGCTTGTTATCGTATATGAGAACCATTTGGTCGTGTTTTCTGGGATTCTACCGCTCCAGTTAGTGTTACCTTCTACAACCTTTATTCCTTCCGGTAAAACATCATATATCTCACCATAAAAAGAAGTGTAGCTTGCTTTATTCTCTATTTTATTGACTATTTTAACTTTATCTCCAACAGAGGCAGGATATTTAATTTTATTGTTCTCAAAATCCCAAGGATAATGGACTTTTTTCTCTATTTTTATATTTGCCTCACCTATGACGCAGATTTCTGCCTTGCCATAGGTTACATAACTCTTTTTTTTGCCGGTCTGCGGATTTTCATCTTGGTATGATATTTCAAGGATAAGGGAATAATTATGGATTTCCCAGACCATTGGAGCCTTTAAAGTAAACCTAGCCTTGTAGGTGCTATTTGGACATAGAAAGGAAATATTTTTTATATCTTGAAAAACAATTTCAAAGTCCTTAAATTTTGGAGAGAACACTATGTTTTCAGCGGCTATTTCTCCGGCGTTTTTGATTTCTATTGTTATTTCAAATAGCCTACCAGCTCTTACCGCAGGATATCCAAGCATTGAGGTGAGTCCTTCTTCATAAGCATCAATCGTGAAATTCGTGGTTAAGTTTGCATGCCAAGGAGTATAGACGCTTATGTTTGCTTTTGTTTTTCCAGAAATCACTGGCGTGTTGTGAAGCACGATTATTACATCATCATAGGGCGCGCGATACTCTCGGTCAACATAAACAGAAGCTTTGGTGTATTCTTCGTCATATCTCCAGAGTTTTATGTTTGCGGCGTTGCTATAGATTTTCTCTACCTCTACTTTAAACTCCCCCGCTTTTGCAGATTCTCCGACTGCGAGAGTGCCATTATATCTTAAGGAATATCCAGGGAATTTATCAAAGCTTGGCTCTTCGCATTGGGCGTGAACTGAATGAATTAGCAGTAATATGGAAATCAAAATCAAAGTTTTTCTTAACATTATTTAATTTTTTAATTTTTTATCCTTTTTTAATATTACGTAACTATTTTTAAGTTGAAGTTAAGAAATTAGATATTATGCGGTTGGGAATTTTGGTAATCCTCTTGGTTACTGGGGTATCAATGGCAAGTGCATATCCTTATATCTATGAAAGCTTCAGCGTGGGCGAGAATATATACTGCAT